>OBRI01000018.1_pt1 | contig 50909 bp, 46 predicted proteins | sample 1475581 | NCBI WGS metagenome assembly OBRI01 (sample SAMEA3360675, study PRJEB22359) | human gut metagenome | biome: ENVO:urban biome; feature: ENVO:human-associated habitat; material: ENVO:feces | place: Bangladesh | collected 2011 | reverse complement strand
CAAGCCCGACACCTCCAGCCCGCAGGCTGTACCCGCCGCAGGCGAACCCACCATCTCCATGACAGCTCTCTTGGAATTGCTCAAGGATGCCGACCCGGAAATGAGGGCAAAGCTCCACCTAGCCCTGCTCACCTGATGCAAAAAAGGCACTGATTGCAATGCAATACAGCGCCCTACATCATCGGATATGGAAAACACCGACCGTGCAGAAACCGTGCAGCCATGGCTTACAAAACAAAAAAGCCATGAAATCTTTCGATTTGCAACTTCCACGGTAGACATTCCTACGCGTTGGAACCCGCGGGCTAAGCAACAGCCCACTGGGCTGATTGCTTGCGGCGCTATGCGCCGCCGCCCTGTTCGAGCCCCTTCCATCGCGCAAACAAAAAAAGAAAAACCAGAACACAAACGTGTTCTGGTTTTTCTTGGTGCGATGGAAGGGACTCGAACACCCGGCCTACTGATTCGTAGAGGGTCTTTATACGGTTTTTCATGTTTCTGGTCATTGCCATTTATACAGATTCACCGTTGTTTTTGTTTTTCTTTGTGCACATTAGTTTCTCTTTGTTTCTGTAAAATAAGGCACTTTTAAGGCACTTTCCAGAGGGAATATAATCCCATAAAACGGACACTATGAAGAAGGAAAAAAAGTTGACGGCTCACGAGGGCGGCAGAAACGCCCCTGCGAGCCGTCTTTCGTTATGCGTGGGTCTTTTCCTTGATACGACTAAAAACGTCCGTCAGCGCGTCCGCTGCCGCTGCATCGCTGGAACGGATGAACCCGGCGTAAATATCCGTGGTGGTGCTGGTCTTTGCGTGGCCAAGTCTGCCCGAAACCGTTGTAACCGGCACATGAGCCGCTATCAGCAAGCTGGCGTTGGTGTGGCGCAGGCTGTGGAAGTGAACCGCCGGGAGATCATGGGCGGCCAGAAAGCCCGGAAACCAGCTTGTAACCGCATTGGGGTCGAACGGCTGACCATTCCAGCGGGTAAACAGCAGGTCATTGTCCACCGTCTTGCCGTTCTCGATCTCCACCCGGCGCACCCACTCGGAACCAACTTTGAACCGTTCAGCCTTTTGGTGCTGGCGGTACTCCCGCAGCAGCTGCACACACTCCGGGCCTATCTTGATGCACCGCCGGGAGCGTTTTGTCTTGGGTGCCGTGAACACCGTGCCGCGCCCAGCAATGTTCTGCACCGTCCTGTTGATGGAGATCACACCCGCGTCAAGGTCAACGTCCGACCAGCGCAAGGCGCATATCTCGCCCCGGCGGGCACCTGTGAGCAAGGCAAGCTGTGTGATAACGCTGTACTGTGCTGGCGCGTCCTGCAGAGCTTCCAGCAGCTTTGCAACGTCATCTTCCTGCAATGCCTCTACTTCGATTTCTGCCGCTTTGGGGGCTTCTGTGCGCCGACAGGGGTTTTCATCTATCAGCTGCCACTTGACCGCCTTTTCAAACACACTGGACAAGAAGCGGTGATAGTGCAGCTGCGTGTTGCCGCCCAGCTTACCACCCGCCCTGACCTTCTCGGTAAAGGCTTTGGACAGGGGCAACCCGGCGGCATCGGCCACCTTCTCGGCAGTCTTGCGGCTGACCGGCTTGCCGCTGCACAGCCCCCGCATGGTTTCCTCACCCACCCCGGCGACCTCCCGGATCCTTGCCCGCTGGCCTTTCGGTAGCAGCTTCAGCAGCGCAGCCGTTGCCGTATAGGTGGAATCTTGACGCACTCCGTCCTCGGACAGGTTCGCATAGAACGCCATGAGGTGCGCCGGGCGTATCTGGTTGACCTTCATGTGACCCAGAGCCGCAGACACACGCGGCACCAGCTTTCTGTATTCGGTGGCCGTCTTAGGCTTGAGCTGCTTATCTGCGCACTCGGTGAACCAGCGTTCTATCAGTTCATTCAGCTTCATGGACGCATCCAGCGAAATGCCGCTGTGCACTTCCTGTTCAAAGGCATCTGCCTGCCGCTGCAACTCCTTTTCCAGCTTCTTCCCAGTCAAGCCCGGCGGGGGAGTGAAGGTGCGGTTTACCAGCACCTGACGGCCCTGCTGGTCGTAGCCGTTGGAAACCCGGATGCAGTAGGAGCAGGTGCCATCTTTCTTTGTGCGCTTTATGATTTTCGCCATACTGTCACCCCTCCTTTGTGGGCATGGTCTTTTGTGCATTTTGTCCCCGGCGGTGCGTTCATCTGGCCGCGATCAGGCCCGCATCAAGGGCATTCTGCGCAATGTACCTTACTATTCATTTACGCTTTCCACAGAGTGCGATGATTCTTGTCCATTCAGTGAATGCTCCACTATTTCAAAATCATCTTCCGATAGATTTTTATCCGCATAGTCAGCTACCATTTTGGCCAACATAGCAGCTTTTTCCTCTGAAATGCTGCAGTTTTGTGCATCACGTTTATATTTCTGCAGCTGAGTCAGTTCATCTACACGCTCTAATGCAACGCGCTGTCCCTCCGGGCTAAGTTGGAGCATTAAAAGTTCCATGTTTTGCAAGTTTTCATTTTGCTCGTCAGGCTTATCCATTCCCTTGCCTGCTTCAATACCCGCATTTCCATTTTCAGCAACCGCCAACAAAAAGGCCAACTCGGCCCACTCCATATTTAAAGCGTCAGCAAAACGCATAATCGTTCCCAGCTTCGGGTTTTCCTCGCCTCTCTCGTATCTGCCAACTAGAGAACCTGAAATCCCCATTCTGCTACCAAGTTCAGCCATCGACAACTTTTGTTTTTTTCGTTCTTGCCTTATCGCTTCTCCAATTACTTTGCTGTACGACACAAAACCACCTCCAGCTGCATTATATCATTAATGATTCCAAATCGCAATGAAAAAGTTCAAAAAAGATCTTGACTGAACCTCTCGCAGACCGTATAATTTATTTAGAACGAAAAAGTTCCAAACTTATCACAGAGGTTCAATTATGATTCTTGATCGCGTTTCTGTCATTGCCGCTATGGCAAAGAAAAATATCACCATCGCAGAGTTGAGCAGTCTCAGCACTGTTTCTATCTCCACCATTGGAGCCGCTCGCTGTGGCCGCAGTATTACCAAAAACAGTGCCAAACGGATTGCATCTGCGTTGGATATCCCCTTAGAAGAATTGGCCGTAAAATCCAGTGAGTAAATCTCATTGATTTAGTGAGCCAATTTCATCATTATTTTTTGATGTGCGAAATCAGCACAAAAATCCATTTTTGAGGTGGGCATCCCTCTGTAAAGCCTTGTAAAAAGACGTAAAGGAATTGCAAAATGGGATACTGCGTATCACGCAATATCACTAGATGGATTTTGGCGCAAATGACCCGCTTCCAACAAAGCTGCATAGCATCAACTTCCAATCGAATTTTGGCGGTATTGCATTATTTTTCGATTTGTGCTTTACTGCTGACACGGCATCAAAAATCAACTTTCAAACAACACCGAGGAGGTGCAATCGAATGGGAAATTTAATCCGATACCCGGTCATGAAAACCGTGAAGGACGCCGCCGCAATCTACGGTCTACCACCGACCTACATCCGGTCTCTCTGCCGGGCAGGCAAAATCAGGTACGTTGTGGCCGGTCACCGCTGGCTCGTGAATATGAACAGCTTAGCCCGGTATTTTGAGCAGGGCGATCCAGTCCCGGCGGAACAGGGTGAAGCTGTGGGTGGTATCCGCCGGGTGGCGAGGTAAGCGAATGGCTGTAAAACGAATGTTCTCAAGTTCAGTGACCGAAACAGACAGCTTTCTGGAATTGCCACTGAAATCGCAGGCCCTGTACTTCCACCTTGGTATGCAGGGTGATGATGATGGGTTTGTAGCAAACCCCCGCGCCATTATCCGTTCTATTGGCTGCACCGCTCGTGATTTAAAGCCCTTGGAAACCGCCGGATATGTCATTTCTTTCCCTTCAAAAGTGCTCGTTATCACCGATTGGAAAGCCAACAACAATTTACGCAATGACAGATACAAACCAACTGCGTTTCAAAACGAACTCGCACAGTTAACAGAAAGTGCGAACAAACGTTATATTTTAGCAAACTTTGGTATACCAACTGGCAACCAAATGGATACCATTGGTATACCATCTGACAACCAAGTGACAACCCATCATAGCATAGCTCAGGAAGAAGTTGTAAGAAAGCCGCCACAACAGCAGCCCGGACAGATTCAGACCTTGCTCAGATCGTACAGCATTTTCAGGCCGAGATAGGCGAGTTTCCCCGCTCTGCGCTGGACAAGCTACAACGCTACCGGGAAGCGTTTTCAACTGAGCTGATTTGCAAGGCCATTGATGAAGCCGCAGAAAACGGCGTGAGAATGTGGCGCTATGTTGATGGCATCCTGAGAGACTGGCAGGCTGATGGAGTCCGTACATTAGGCGATGTAGAAGCCCGCCGGGAGGCCCGACGGAAGCCTGAACCGCCGCAGGAAAAGAAAATGGAGGTACTAACATGAACACACACAAAATTTTACTGGGTGCCCTGCTCATAAAGCCCGGCCTTGCACCCTATGCCCTGCCTGATTTGGAAATCGAATATTTCCCGGCGGATCTTCAACCAGTATTCGCCGCTCTATCCGGCTTTTGGAATGCGACCGGGAAGCTGGACGCTGTGGAGGCTTGCGCCCGATACCCTGAGCAGAGCACGGCCATTGTGGAATGCGCACAGGCGTGTGAAGCAGAATGCATCCGCATCACCCGTGAAGGCGTGGAGAGCTGGACGCAGCTCATTCGAGAACAGGCCGCCTTGACCCAGTTCCAGAGTTTGGCCCTTCAGGCAGGCAGCAGCCTGACCACCTTTGCAGACCTACCCGACTTGTACAGCAAAATGGGCGAAGCCTTGACTCTTGACCGGGAGGATCAGGATTTTAAGCCTATCGGGGATCTGGTAGACAACTATGTCCGCAAGTTGAATGAAAAGCCAAAGTACATCCCCAGCGGTATCTCGGTGCTGGACAAGCACCTGCATTTGTCGCCCGGTAACCTGTTCATCATCGGCGGCAGACCCAGCGCAGGCAAAACGGCTTTATCCTTGCAGATGGCTTGTGAGATGGCCCGGCGAGGGCTGAGAGTGTGTTATTTCTCGCTGGAAACCGGCCCGGACACTCTTGCCGCCCGCATCATCGCAAACCGTCTGGCGGTCCCACTGGCCGATGTAAAAGCCAAGACCGTTCCACAGTCTGACCTTGATAGTCTTGCAGATTTGCACAAGCTGCCGCTGTTCATCCGCTCTGCATCCGGCAAGGGCACGGGATGGATCAAGGCACAGGCCCAGCGAATGAAAGCACAGGTTATTTTTATCGATTATTTGCAGCTGCTAACCGTCAGCAAGGCAAAAGACCGATACCAGCAAATCACCAGCATTTCCATCGCCCTACACGAACTGGCACAGACCACAGGAATACTTGTGGTAGCTCTGGCCCAGCTGAACCGCAACGCTGCACACGCATCCCCCAGCACCGCCGATCTGAAGGAATCCGGCCAGCTGGAACAGGATGCAGACGCTATTTTGCTCCTGTCTGCTGACAAGGAAGAGTATCAAGCCATTCTGGCCAAGAATAAGGAAGGCAAAATTGGCGAAATTTCCTTGACCTTCGACAAGACCCGCCAGCGCTTTCTCGCCGTCACGAGTGAACTGGAAGGGAGGTGAACACACATGAAGCACAGTCAGAACAAACCGCGCCGCCGGGAACCGTACCACTATGACGCAAGCGGTGCACAGTATATCGCCTGCATCGAAACCGCCTTGCAGCACGGCCAGAGCATCCCGGTGCACGTTTTGCAGCTGGTCTACCATATGCTGCTGCCGTATATGCACAACTAAGCCACTTACCACACTCAACAACAGGAGGCACAGATGAATACCAACATCCATGTCAACGTGGACGAGATCCCGCCGGAGGTCGCAGAGCGAATCGGTCGAGTTTTCCTCGAATACCATAAGCGGTTCCAACAGGATCCGAAGCTCATGGCCGAGTTGGAGGCATACCGAGCCGCACGTCATCTGAACCATAAAGGCAGCGAGAGCGGTCGGCAAACGAAGGGCAGGCCATAGGGCAAAACAAAAGGCCGCCATGCAAGCAGCGAACTCGCAAGGCAGCCAAGCGGGAGCGATTGACAGACCACATCCCGCAGACATTCTATCACACCCAGCGGCCCATCTCAAGCCCGGCACCCCCTCAAGGTACTGTAAACGGGCACCCTAGTCCCTAGCGGGCTCGCTGACCCCGGCTTGCAGCTACACAGCAAGAAAATTTTTCGGGCATTTCGTTACCGCTTTTTTCTCAAAAATCATCATATCAACAAGCAAAACGAAAAGAGGATGCAACAATGAGCAACAATGTTCACATCAACGTGGCCGAAATTCCCCCGGAAGTCGGTGAGAGTTTTGGACGCGTGACGCTGGCAGGATTCAAAAAATTCATCGCCCAGCCCGGAAACCGCGAGAAGCTGGAGGCTCAGATGGCCGCCCACAAGGCTCGCAAAGAAAGGGAGTGCGCAGAATGACGAAGATTCTGATGGTCATGTACTGAATCACCGCAGAGCATACGCATGATGTGCCTTGCACCTGCAAGCAGTGCGCCGTGGTACCACCATAGGCGCTGCAAGCAGTGTCTTTGTATGTACAAAGCCTCTTGCCTTGCAAGAACTTGTTGGGCAACATCCCAAACCCTTTGACCGTGCAGCCCCCGCCGGGCGCAGCACTTCAGCTACACGATTCTGTTGACCTCAACAAAATCGCTGCATGACAAAGCCCTCAGACCGCGACAGCGCGTGTCTGAGGGCTTTGCTTCTTTCTGAGGGTGTTTTCCTTACCGTTGGTTCTATTCTCGCTCAGGCAGCCCCGGCGGGCTTATGCTGCGCAATCAGGAAAGTTCACAACAGTGATCTCCGCCACGGCCTTTTTGACCGTATGCAAGATTCGCTCTATCCTTGCCACCGTGTCAGCCGACAGAACGTCCTCGCCGCACTGTTCGCACTTCATGCAGGGCACGTTCTTGATAACCACGACACAGTTCTTCAGCTGAACCGTGTGAATAGTCGTGCCGAGCTTCATTTCGCCTTTGCAAAGCAGACAGGTCATGTATACCTTACTCCTTCAGCTTCTTCTTTTCCTGTTCACGTTCCAGCTGCTGAATGCTCTTTTCCGGTGTAGGAAGGTTTTCGGGCATCGTACCTCCCAGTTCCTTGATGGTCTGGCGTACCTTTGCGCCTACCTGATAATGCACCTGATTGGCTGCTGTCTTACCCTGAACATTGTCCCGGCGGAGCTTTTCATCTGTCTGCGTGGCGCGGAAAAGATTGGCCGCAAGTTCTGTGCTGCCCATGTGGTCAAGAATCTTCTGGCTCTTTTTCAACCCCTTACGGGCGTGAATTTCCTCCATCCCAAGACCACCGTACAGACCTTTGTACCCGCTATTCTGGAATACTGCGTAGTCAAGTGGGCTTTCCACGCCAGCCATCTGTGCGGCCTCCGCTAACGACTTGTTGTGCTCAATCATTTCATGTCGGATTGCAATTCGCTTTTGATTTTCAGAAAGCTGATCGTATCCCTCAACCAGTTCTTGCTGGCGTGTTTTTACGGCAAAGTAGGTTTGACCAACTGCAACAACTTCTTTACGCGGGTCACCGTTTTGGACAATCATATAGCATGCGTAACGAGAAAGCATCATGTCATCTACAGTTTTATGCGTTGCTCCTGCTTCCACGATTTTGTTGACGTCAACAAAATCGCCTTCCGGGTCTAATCCGCTATTGGCACAAGCCATTTTTGCTTTATCAATCACTGTTGAGAAATTACGCCACTCTGTATACTCCAAAACTTTTTGAAGCTCACGGGCAAACCAAAATTCTTCTCCATCTTCTGTATAGTGTTTGATACTCTCGAACGTCTGTTCGCTGTACTTCTGAATGTCGGCCATTTTCACACATCCTTCCTATTCATTTCCCGGCGGGCTATCAGTCGCAGTAGAACTTACCCAGTGCTTTCAGCAGGGGCAGGAAGTCGTTGCAGATCTGTGCGGCCACATCCTCGGCGGTCTTTTCATCGTAGACATGGGAGGTGATGTTGCGTGCTGTGATGATCTTGTTCCATTCCTCTGCGTCCTGAATCACTCCGGCGGCAAAGGCTTCTTTCAGCACAGCACGAGGGGTAGCGATAGGCGTTGTGCTACCCTGATCTTCCAGATACTCCTTGATGGACTTCCATGCCAACTCCACCGTAAATTCAAACCGCTGGATCAGGCCGTCACGGTAAAGGGCATCCTGCTGGCTTTTCTGATAGATGGCTACCGCCTGTTCCAGCTGCGCCAGTGCGCTGATATAGTGTTCAATCTTCTGCAGCATAAAGGGTTACACCGTCCTTCTTGATATTTTCGATAAACACCGGGTTCATACCGTCCGTGATATGCACGATGTCAAATTTCAGCAGCGTGGGCAGGTCCTCGCAATCCATCCAGAAGTTTGCCCGGTTGCCCTCCGGCATCCCATACACAGCCAGATCCACGTCACTGTTATAGCGGTTGTCCCCTCTGGCACGAGAACCGAACAGCACAAGCCGCCGGGCTCCATGCTGGCGGGCGAGTGCTGCCAGCTGCTTATACAGTTCTTCCATGCTCATTCCTCCCCGGCGGGTTCATCCAGCAGCTTCTCGACAAATTCTTCCGTGGAGCCTGTGAAATGCTCACCGCCGCCGTTGTCCAGTTCCTTGATGGCTGCTATTGTTTCAGCGTTCGGAATCTCATCGGCCACATACTCCAGCAGATCACCCGGCTGGCAGTCGAGCAAGCGGCAAACTGTGTTCAGCGCAGCCCATGAAATCAATTCACCCTTTCGCAGTTGCTGAACATAGGACTGCCCCAGCAGCTTTTCTGCTCGGATTCTGGTTGATGGATACCCAGCCGCTTTCAGCAATGCCAAAACATCAGCCTTATACTGTATCGCCATGTGCTTTCACTCCTTTCTATCCCTTTCTATTATATCCAGAAGCTGCACTAGAATCAAGTTCAAATATACACAGTAGCAGCACTTGATATTCGTGCATTTCGTCAATAGAATGCACGAGATATTAGTGCTATAATATAGACACAGCAAGGGAAGCACGACCGGAAGGCAAGGGGCGAAGGATGTACCGGGAGCGCAAGAGCAGAACGCCAGCTAAGACAGTAACCCACTTCCTGATAAGCTGTATAAAAGAAAATGGCCCGGCGACCGCTACCAACGAAACCACCGAGCCAAACCCACCAAAGGGTCAAGCCCATTATACAGGAGCTGACCCGCAAAGTAAAGCGAGGACAGTATGAAGAAGTACAATCTCTCCGAGATCATGCACAAGGCATGGAAGCTGTACCGCAAGGGCGTGCGCAGCTTTGCCGAAGCCCTGCACCGGGCATGGAACAGCGCAAAGGCTGCCCCGGTCAACGCCCAGCGCATCGAGGAAGCCCAGCAGGCCGCCGGGATCACCGAGCCCGTGAACACCTGGGCGGGCTGGAAAGCCGCCGGGTACATGGTGGAGCATGGTGCAAAGGCTCTGTTTCAGGCGGTGCTGATCCACAGCAGCAAGGGAGACGGCCAGACCTACCGGGCATCGTTCTTCGGTGCATCGCAGGTGCAGCCGCTGGAAGCCCTGTAACACGAGCAGAGACCCCCGGCGGGAAGATGGGAGCCCGCCGGGCATGATGGGAGGATATGACCATGAAGTTGGAGAAGAAAATCAGCTTGCACGTCTTTGAGGTGGAGTACATCGACCAGCGGGAAGCAAATCCCCGCTCCCTGCACCGGGAAAGCATCGTGCTAGATGGTGGCCGGATGAACACGCTCGACCACCTGAACCAGACCCCGCAGAGCTGGATCCGGCAGCAGTACGCCCAGCAGGGCTACACCGTGTCAGCGATCCACAAGGGTGAGAGCCTGACCGCCAAGGTTGACACCGGCTTTCTGTGGAAGCTGGCCGCACTGGATGCAGCCGCAGCAAAGGCCGGCAAGAGCGTGGCCAAGCTGCTGGAAGGGGGTGCAGCGGTATGACCGCAGCCCAGTGGCAAGAAGTCCTCTGCCGTGTCCGCAGCCTGTCAGCCACCGACAAAGACCGCCTGTTGACCTATCTCCATGCGCTGCACGATGCAGCGCAGCAGCCCCAGAGAGCAGAATCCATGCCGAACACGCCCAAGGTACTCTGTAAAGCCCCCGCCGGGCTGGCAGCGGGCTTTCCAAGCCCTATCTTTACCCAATCAGCCGAGAAAATTTCCGGCACTTTAATTGAATTTTGAAAGCGAGGTACACTATGCAGCACACTGATTGCACCCCCAGAATTCCCACCGTTACCGCAGAAGAAGCCGTGAAAATGTCATGGCTGTGGAGTTCGTCCCAGACCCTCAAGGAAGTGAGTCAGCTTTTCAACTCCATTACAGAAGTCCCCAATGAATTTGGCCTAACAGGCGCATATCGCTTCATGGGGCTTATCACCGCCCTTTGGAACGCTGGCAGGGTGCAGGGCATCCGGGAAGAACGCGCCCGGCGGAAGCGCAAGGCACAGACCATCGAACAGTGACAGAAACACCCTCTGACAGCCCACAAACGGCCGCAGAGGGTGTTTTTCATCGTTCTATGATAGATTCTTGGTTTCTTCTGTGGTAAAATAGGCACAGTCGAATTGACGAAAGGGGAAACAATGACACTCACAGAGATCTCTCGCTACTTTCACCTGAATGAGACCATCCAAAAGAACCGCGAGGCTTTGAAGTTCCTGCGTGAACGAGCCGAACCCGCTGCACCCTCACTGAACGGTATGCCCCACGCATCCGGCGTGAAAGACAGCACCGGGAGGCTGGCCGTTGAGATCGCCGACATGGACGCACGAATCACCTACCTTGAGGAACAGGCTGAACAGGAGCGAGATAAGGCCGTTGCCTTTTGCTCCACGATTCAGGACGCACGCCTGTATCTGATCTTCCGTCTGCGCTTTGTCCGCTGCCTGACATGGGCAGAGGTTGCGGACCTCTTGGGGGACTACTACACCGAGGAGGGTGTCTGCCGCATGGCCTACAACTACCTTGCCAAGACTGAAAAAGAGAAGTCCACTGCCCAGAGTGCATGACCCACGATAGAGCCGCAGCACCTACAAACAGCACGAAAGCCCGCCCGGCTACACACCGGACAGGCTTTTTCTTTGCCCCCAAACAGGCGATGAACAGGCGAAAGCACTCGCCCCGCCGGGCATCCAGCATAAGGCACTCTATAAGGCACACGGCAAGGCAGTTTTTGGGGCAGCAAGGCACAAATGAGGCACTTTCCAGCCCTTTTGACGACCATGTAAAACAAGAAATCCCACGATTTACACCGCATTTTCAACGGTCAATCGTGGGATTTTACTTGGTGCGATGGAAGGGACTCGAACCCCCGGCCTACTGATTCGTAGTCAGTCACTCTATCCAGCTGAGCTACCAACGCATACGTTCCGTTCGGAACATGATGTATTTTATCATTCATCTGGGGTTTTGTCAACACTTTTTCGGAAATATTTTTGAGATTTCCGAGAAAGAACGTCTTTTCATCCACTTTTCCTTTATTTTCTATCCATCAGCCCTGCTCTGCCAGAGCCTGCGCAATGCGGACGCCGGTGGGCGTGGCGGCAAGACCGCCCTGACCGGTCTCCCGGAGGTCGGGGGAGAGGAGGCTGCCCACGCGGCCCATGGCGTCGATGACCTCATCACAGGGGATGGCGTAGTCCACCCCGGCAAGGGCCATATTCGCACAGGAGACGGCGTTCACGGCGCCAACGACATTCCGCTTGACGCAGGGGACTTCCACGAGGCCGGCCACGGGGTCGCAGACGAGGCCCAGCAGGTTGCCCAGAGCCATTGCGGCGGCAGCGGCGCACTGCTCCGGCGCGCCGCCCTTGAGGTGGCAGAGAGCGGCGGCGGCCATCGCGCTGGCAGCGCCCACCTCGGCCTGACAGCCGCCCTCCGCGCCCGCGAGAGTGGCGCGGGCCGCGATGACCTGACCGAACCCGGCGGCGACATAGAGGGCATCGCAGATGGACGCTTCGTCGGCCTCGCCGCTGCGGGCCAGCGGCAGCAGAACAGCGGGCAGGACGCCGCAGCTGCCCGCCGTGGGGGCAGCGACGATGCGCTTCATGCAGGCGTTGCACTCGGCGGTCTTGAGAGCTTCGGCCGTCACTGCGGCGAGGTAATCGCCGCCAAGGCTCTTTCCTTCCTGATGGGCCTGCTCCACCTTGGCCGCGTCGCCGCCCGAAAGGCCGCTTCGGCTGCGCTGGGCCGGGTCATAGTCCCGGCTGGTGGCCTGCATCACCTGCCAGAGGTGGCGCATCATCTCCCGGCTGTGGGCCTCGGTGAGGCGGCTCTCGGCCAGATCGCTGCGGAGGATGGCCTCCGAAAGGGAAATATTCTGGCTGCGGGCAGCGGCCAGCATCTCTTCACAGGATAAAAACGACACTTCTCAGCCCTCCTCGCATTCTTCCGGCTCATCGATGTTCAGGCAGGTGACTTTGCGGATGCCCGGCATCACGGCCATCTGCTGTTCCAGCACGTAGGGGATGTGGGAGTCGCATTCCAGCACCATAACGGCGTAGCCGCCCGTCGCGGCGCGGAACACCTGCATGGACGCGATGTTGATGCGGCGCTGGGCCAGCGACATCGTGACCTCGGCGATACAGCCGGGGGTGTCCTCGTTATGGATGATAAGGGTGTTGCTGTCCCCGCCAAAGTCGGCAGGCACACCGTCGATCTCCGTCACGCGGATGCGTCCGCCGCCCACAGAGGCCGCCTTCAGGACGAGGGTCCGGCCCGCCTTACTCTTTAAGGTAAGCACCGCCGTATTCGGGTGGGCGGCACGGAGCTCCACCGGATGGATGGTGAACTTCATGCCGGCCTCCTCGGCCAGCGCGAAGCTGTCGGGCAGGCGGGGGTCGTCCGGGCGGAGGCCCAGCAGGCCCGCCACCAGCGCACGGTCGGTGCCGTGGCCCCGGCCTGTGGTGGCAAAGCTGCCGTAGAGCCCAATGTCCGCCTCGGCGGGGACATCGCCCAGCAGCTTCTGAGCCGTATATCCAATGCGGGCGGCACCCGCCGTATGGCTGGAGGAGGGGCCGATCATCACCGGCCCGAGAACGTCGAACAGACGCATGAGATGTACACTTCCTTCCGTTTTGCAGCGCCCGGGACTCCATTCGCTGACAAAAGAACAGATTTTCTTTCTTTTTATTATACCGCTTTTGAGCTTATTGTGCTATAATAACTTTATAATGCTTTGAATCTTGCCCTTTCAGGGGGCAGCACGGAGGGTAGAACCTATGAAACTGGTAAGCGTGGAAACTCCCGAAAAGAGTGTCTGCAAAATGACTTTCAGCGCTTCGGCCGAGGAGCTGGAAGCTGCGTCCAACGCCGTGTACGAGCGCACCCGCGCAACGTACACCATCAAGGGCTTTGCCAAGGGCGAGGCTGACCGCGCCCAGATCGAGGCCGACCGCGGCGAGCACACCTTCTGGTACGACGCCATCAACGATTTGATGGACAAGGATGTCCCGGCCCTGTACAACGCAGCGATGGCAGAACACGGCTTCCACGCTGTGGACGAGCCGGTCTACGACCTGGTCAGCGTGAAGAAGGACGAGGGCTTTGTGGCCACTGCCACCACCGCCCTGCAGCCTGAGCTGAGCCTGACCCAGACCACCGGCTTCAAGACCGAGTGCGTCACCCCGGAAGTCACCGACAAGGAGATCGACGCTGTGCTGGAGCGCCGCCGCGCCATGGCCGCTGAGCTGGTGCCTCACAAGGGTCCGGCCGTCAAGGGCAACATCGTCCACATCGACTACGAGGGCCTGCTGGAGGGCAAGCCCTTCAACGGCGGCACCGCCCAGAACCAGACCCTGCAGCTGGGCAGCGGCCGGATGATCCCCGGCTTCGAGGAAGGCATCCTCGGCCACAAGGGCGGCGAGGCGTTCGACATCTTCGTCACCTTCCCGGCCCGCTACCACGTCAAGGATCTGGCCGGCAAGCCCGTGGTCTTCAAGATCAAGCTGCACGACGTCTGTGTCCGCCAGCTGCCCGCTCTGAACAGCGATTTTGCCAAGAAGGCTGCCAATGTGGACACCATGGACGAGTTCCGCGCCCAGATCCGTCAGCAGCTCCACGACAATAAACACGCCGCCGCGCTCAACCGCGCCAAGGACGCCATCCTCACCCAGCTGGCCGCAGCCGCTGAGGGCGAGCTGCCCAGCGTTCTCGTCGAGAGCGCCTATCAGCAGGAGATGGAGCGGGTCCAGCAGCAGCTGCAGATGCAGCGCCTGAGCCTCGACCGCTACCTGAGCCAGATCCATCAGACCCGCGAGAGCTTCACTGCCGCTGTCCGCACTGCTGCGGAGAAGAACACCCGCGCCCGGATGGCCCTGCTGCAGATCGCTCAGAACGAGGGCCTCGTTCCCACTGAGGAGGACATCGACAAGACCCTGTCCGAGCGCGCCGAGCGCACCAAGAAGACCCTCGAGGAAGTCAAGGCTGCGTCCAACGTGGAGGCCATCCGCCGCAACGAGGGCATCCGCCGCGCTGCCGACTATGTCATCGAGCACTCCACCATCGAAGAGAAATAATTTATCCTGCTTTTGCGCCTGCACCACTGTGCAGGCGTTTTTTATTGTTCATTTTTTCTCTCTTGACTTTTTTTCTCTGCTGCGGTATTTTTAGGGTGAGAGATTCTATCCGAGCCGCAGCTGCGGCCCGGACGGATAAAGTAAAATCTTCTGCGGGACATTCCGCTCATCTATTTTATTGCGACAGGAGGTTTTCCTTATGAAAAAGTTTCTTCTCGCTCTTCTGACAGCTGTTACGGCGGCTGCGCTCTTCTGCGGCGCGGCGGCATCTGTGGCCACTTACAGCGCCAGCTATGACGCACCGGCCGGCATCAACACCATCGTGGTGCAGGACAGCAGCGCTGCGGTCATTCTGCAGGCCGCCGACATCGACCACATCCGCGCCGATTACACCTACACCTCGAGCTACGCCTTTGAAAGCTCCAGGCTCTACGACTTCGCGGTGGCGGGCAGCACCCTCACCGTGACCAAGACCCAGGAGCCCAACGCTTCCCTCCTCATCCAGAGCCAGGACACCCGCAGCTGCACCCTGACGCTGCAGATACCCCGCCAGACGCTGGCAACCATCACCGTCAGCACCACCAACGACAGCATCACGCTGGACGGCGTTTCGGCACAGACCGCCAGCCTCACCACCGACAATGGCCGCATCGAGGTGTCGAACTTCAACGGCTCCACCCTGAGCGGCACCACCCGCAACGGCAAGATCACCATGAGCGGCGTCACCTCCCAGAATGTGGCCGCCACCATCCAGAACAGCGGCACCCTCAAGCTGGAAAACATCTCTGCCAACGTCTGCAACGCCAAGGTGCAGAACGGCAGCATCACCGGCTCCGTGATCGGCAGCGGCAGCTCTTACGGCCTTGATCTGGCCGCAGGCGGCGGCAAGATCCGCGTCTCCGACGCCAGCGACAAGAATTTCCTCTTCTTCGGCAAGGACACCCTGCAGCAGAATGCAGATGCCCCCAACAAGCTGAACCTCGCCACCAAGAACGGCGACGTTGATGTCGAGTTCGTCCGTTAAAAGAACATTCAAAATGCCTGTGCAGCATCTGCCGCACAGGCATTTCTTTTTGTCCCGATACGGTCAGCTGAGCCAGTTGAAGCCCCTGACCACCACGCCGAGGATAAAACGTTCATGCTTCTCCTTCCAGAATGGCGTCCAGATTCTCATTTATAATGTCCATCGTCTCGAAGAACGCCTTTCGCTGTGCTTCATTGGTGTGTTCCAGCAGACGCGCACCAAATTTCTCCTGCAAGGCCCGGCCCTGCTCAATGATGGGGCAGGCTTTTTCGGCGCAGCGCAGCAGGGTGCGGCGGCGGTCGCCGGGGTCAGCCTCGCGGACGAGGTAGCCCTCCTGCACCAGACGGTCTATATTCACCGAGACGAGGTTTGCTTTCAGTTTGCGCACCTCCACCACATCGCTGGCGGTCTGGTAGCCGGGGTTGTTGGCGAGGAACATCAGGATGTCAAAAGCCGTCTGGGGCAGATGGAGCTTCTGGCACAGGGGCTTGCAGAGGGCGGCGTAAGCCGCCGAGGTCTTCCGCCCGAATTCGATGCCCGGGGTATTCATGGGGCGCCTCCTTGTGGTTCAAAATTATATCATTCAAATTTGAAGTAATAATAGCACAAAAACGGAGCGAACGTCAAGAGAAAAGGAGCGGCCCGCATCTTGCAGGCCGCTCCCTGTTTCCGTTTTCTTTACAGCATCATGATGAGCCGCGTGCCGAAGGCCGCCAGCCATGCTACGATGCACTGATTTGCCACCATGATAAACGCCCACTTGCCGCCCAGCTCCCGCTTGACCGAGGCCACCGCCGCGATGCAGGGCGTATAGAGCAGGCAGAACACCAGCAGGGGTGCAGCCGCCGCCGGGGACAGCGCGGCGGCAAAGGCCGCAGAGGAGCCATAGAGGATGGTGAGGGTCGAAACGACGCTCTCCTTGGCCATAAAGCCGGTGATCAGGGCCGTAGACACCCGCCAGTCGGCAAAGCCCAGTGGCGCAAACAGCGGCGCGATACCGCTGGCCAGCCATGCAAGGATGCTCTGCTGCGGGTCAGCGGTGAGGCTGAGCCGCAGGTCGAAGCTCTGCAGGAACCAGATGATGATGGTCGCCACAAAGATGACCGTAAAGGCGCGCTGGAGGAAATCGCGGGCCTTTTCCCAGAGCAGCTGGACCACATTCTTGAGGCCGGGCAGGCGGTAGTTGGGCAGCTCCATCACAAAGGGGACGGCCTCGCCCTTAAAGACACTGCTCTTCAGCAGGATGGCCATCAGAATGCCCACCGCAATGCCGAGGAAATAGAGGCTGACCATCACCAGAGCCGCGTGCTCCGGGAAGAAGGCCGCCGCAAACAGGCTGTAGATGGGCAGCTTGGCCGAGCAGCTCATAAAGGGGGTGAGCAGGATGGTCATTTTGCGGTCGCGCTCCGAGGGCAGGGTGCGGCTGGCCATGACGCCGGGGACGGTGCAGCCGAAGCCGATGAGCATTGGCACGATGCTGCGCCCCGAGAGGCCGATGCGGCGGAGAAGCTTATCCATCACGAATGCCACGCGGGCCATGTATCCGGTATCCTCCAGCAGAGAGAGGAAGAAGAACAGGGTCACGATGATGGGCAGGAAGCTCAACACACTGCCCACACCGGTGAAGATGCCGTCGATGACCAGCGAGTGGACGGCTGCGTTGACGTTCCACGCCGTGAGGGTGGAGTCTGCCGCGGCGGTCAGGGCATCAATGCCCACTTCCAGCAGGTTCTGGAGCGCCAGACCGATGACGCCGAAGGTGAGGTAGAACACCAGCGCCATGATGCCCGCAAAGGCCGGGATGGCGGTATAGCGGCCCGTGAGGAACCGGTCGATCCGGGCCGAGCGGAGCTGCTCCTTGCTCTGGCGGGGCTTCACGACGGTCTGCTCCACCAGCTGGTGGATGAAGTGGAACCGCATATCCGCGATGGCGGCGGCGCGGTCCAGACCCCGCTCCTGCTCCATCTGGACGATGATGTGCTCGATCATCTCTTTTTCGTTCTGGTCGAGCTTCAGGGCCGCCTCGATGCGCTGGTCGCCCTCCACGAGCTTTGTGGCCGCAAAGCGCACCGGGATGCCTGCGGCCTCGGCGTGATCCTCGATCAGGTGGATGATGCCGTGGATGCAGCGGTGGACTGCGCCGCCGTGATCCGTCTCGCCGCAGAAATCCATCCGGCCCGGCCGCTCCTGATACTTTGCGACATGGAGTGCATGATCCACCAGCTCGTCCACGCCCTCGTTCTTTGCCGCAGAGATCGGCACGACCGGGATGCCCAGCATGGCCTCCATCTTATTGATGCGGACAGTGCCGCCGTTGCCGCGCATCTCGTCCATCATGTTCAGCGCCAGCACCATCGGCGTATCCAGCTCCATGAGCTGCATGGTGAGGTACAGATTCCTCTCGATGTTGGTGGCGTCCACGATATTGATGATGCCCGTGGGCTTCTCGCCGATGATGAACTGCCGGGTCACGATCTCCTCGCTGGTATAGGGCGACATGGAGTAGATGCCGGGCAGGTCTGTGACCTCCGTATTCGGGTTGTTCCGGATCGCACCGCTCTTGCGGTCCACCGTCACACCCGGGAAATTGCCGACGTGCTGGTTGGAGCCGGTGAGCTGGTTGAAGAGGGTCGTCTTGCCGCAGTTCTGGTTGCCCGCCAGCGCAAAGGTAAGGGTCGTGCCGTCGGGCAGAGGGTTCTCGCCCTTTTTGGTGTGGTAGCGTCCGCCTTCGCCGAGGCCCGGGTGCTCCACCGGCTTTTCACTTTCTGCCGCCGCCTTTTTCACCGCCGGGGCTTTGGCCAGAGTGACCCCGATGCGGGCGGCATTGTCCAGCCGGAGGGTCAGCTCGTAGCCGTGGATGCTCAGCTCCATCGGGTCGCCCATCGGGGCAAATTTGACCAGCGTGACCTCCTCACCGGGGATCAGCCCCATATCCAGAAAATGCTGCCGCAGAGCGCCTTCGCCGCCCACGGTCCCGACCACGGCAGTCTCGCCGATGTTCAAATCTTTCAACGTCATATGGAATGCTCCTCTCGAGCGCGTTTGTTAGTTTGCATTAACAACAGTAATATAGGCTAACTTTCAGGCGTTGTCAAGAGAAACGGGGCTGTTCTGAACTGTTCTCTGAAAAAAATCATGCCGCCTTCCTCGAATATCCGAAAAAGTGCAAAAAATAAGAGCCTGTACCCGGGAATTACCCGCCGTACAGGCTCTTATCGTCTTTTATTCAGTTCGCGCTGTGGTAACCATCCGGGTTCTTCTTCTGCCAGTTCCAGCTGTCGGCGCACATCTCCTCGATGCCGTACTCAGCCACCCAGCCAAGCTCATTCCTGGCCTTGGTGGGGTCGGCATAGCACTCGGCGATGTCGCCGGGGCGGCGGGCCTCGATGACGTAGGGGATGGGCTTGCCGCAGGCCTTCTCGAAGGCGTGGATGACATCCAGCACACTGTAGCCCTTGCCGGTGCCGAGGTTGCAGATGAAGAGGCCGCAGTTCGTTTCCAGCTTCTTGATGGCGCAGACATGGCCGCGGGCCAGGTCCACGACATGGATGTAGTCGCGGACGCCGGTGCCGTCGGGGGTGGGGTAGTCATTGCCGAAGACATGGACCTTTTCCAGCTTGCCCACAGCCACCTTGGCGATGTAGGGCATGAGGTTGTTGGGGATGCCGTTGGGGTCCTCGCCGATGAGGCCGGACTTGTGGGCGCCGATGGGGTTGAAGTAGCGCAGCAGCGCCACGTTCAGGGTGGGGTCAGCCTTGCAGACATCGGTGAGGATGCGCTCGGTCATGGCCTTGGTGGTGCCGTAGGGGTTGGTGGTGGCACCCACGGGGAAATCCTCGGTGATCGGCACACTGGCGGGGTCGCCGTAGACGGTGGCGGAAGAGCTGAACACGAAGTTGTGGCAGTTGTGCCTGCGCATCACATCCAGGATGACCAGCGTGCAGTTGAGGTTATTGTAGTAGTATTCGATGGGCTTGGACACGCTCTCGCCGACGGCCTTATAGGCTGCGAACTGGATGACCGCCGTGATGTCGGGACACTCGGCGAAGATCTTCTCCACATCCTCGTGTTTGGTCATATCGGCCTGATAGAAGCGGAAGTCCTTGCCGGTGATCTGCTTGACGCGGTCGAGGACCACAGGGGATGCATTGTAGTAATTGTCCGCCACGACAACGTCGTAGCCGGCATTCAGGAGCTCGATGCAGGTGTGGCTGCCGATGTAGCCTGCGCCGCCGGAAACCAAAATAGCCATGTCCAGTACCTCTCTTGTTCCAGATGTTGCTTTGCGCAGAGCCCTTGTGCTCTGTCTGACTAAAGGATACCGCTTTTTGCGCAGAGAATCAAGTACCGGCTTTTTTATTAAAATGTATTTTTGTTGCATCTTTTCAGCCAGTCTGATGAACTGCAAAGATTTTTAGTCCGCAAGGCATGGAGAGGACACGCAAAAACAGCAAAGGACAGCTCCCGCAAGAGAGCTGTCCTTTGCTGCGGCTGATATTTGCTTACAAACGGCCGCACTGACGGCCGGTGAAGAAGCGGAGCGTAGTGTTGGCCCGGAAGACTTTGCCTGCCCGCAGCACCGTCGTCGGGAACTCCGGGTGAGAGGGGCTGCAGGGGAAGTGCTGGGTCTCAAGGGCAAAGCCGCCGTACTTTTCCAGCGGGACGCCGCCCTTGCCGGGGGAGGGGCAGTTCTGCAGGAAGTTGCCGGTGTAGAGCTGGATGCCCGGCTGGGTGGTGTACATCTTCATGCTGATGCCGGTCTTGTCGCTGGACGCCCAGGCGCAGAGGCTCTGGCTGGCGCCCCGGGGCCGGTCGAGGACATAGCAGTGGTCGAAGCCGCCGCCCGCCATGGTGGTCTGGTAGAAGCCGGTGTCGAGGTCGCGTCCCAGAGGCTTTCCGGTGCGGAAGTCCATCGGCGTGCCGTCTACGGGCAGGATCTTGCCCGTGGGGCAGGTCTCGTTGTTGCCCTCGAGGTAGTTGGAAGCGTAAATGCGGAGCTTCTGGCCCAGCACATTGCCGCCGCCGTCGAGGTTGAAGTAGGTGTGGTTGGTCAGGTTGATGATGGTGTCCTCGTCGGTGGACACACGGTAGTCCATCCGCAGGGTGTTGTCCGGCGTGAGGATATACCGCACACTGACCTTCAGATTTCCGGGGAAACCGTCTTCGCCCGCCGGGCTTTCGGTCTCCATCAAAAGGGTGTCGCCGAACATCTTCACATCGTAAATTTTGCGGGGGAAGGTGCCGTGCAGGTGATTTTTGCCATTGTTGGCTTCCAGCTTGTAGGTCTTGCCGCTGAGAGAAAATTCCGCATTTTCAATGCGGTTGGCGTACCGGCCCACGAACGCACCGCAGCAGGTGCTGCCGGATGAGTTGAAATCCGCCTCATAGTCGGCGAGGGTGTCGTGCCCGACGACCACATCCACCATACCCGTTTTTGTAGGGACGAAGAGATTTTTGATCACACAGCCATAGTTCAGCACGCTGATCTCAAGTCCACCGGGATTGGAGATGATGTATTCATCCACCTTATCACCGTTTTGAGTCACACCAAAGGGCTTGGAGCGGAACTGTGCCATAAGGCTCGCCTCCTTCTTCATTATTTTCGGTCAGGGCAGCGCAGCCCCGGCCTCATCCATAACTATGATTATAGCACAGTTTTCCAACCTTGTGTGAGAATGATTTTAGATTTATCTTCCAAAATTTCGAGAGATTTTTTGGACATATTGCGAAACAGAAAAGGGAGCTGCTGCAAAATGCAACAGCTCCCTTTTGAATCTGTATAAAATTATGCTTCCGGCTGAGCCTCGGCGGCGTTCGACTGCGCGATATACTCGGCGGCGTCATCGGGGATGTCGTCCATCCCGTCGTCACCCACATCGACCACCAGCGGCGGCTTCTTGAAGAGGATGTCGTAGAGGATGGGGACGATGTACAGGGTCATCAGGGTGGCATAGCTCAGGCCGCAGATGATGACGATGGCCATGCCGCTCATGAGCTGGCTCGCCATATCGTTGCTGAACACCATCTGCAGCATGGCCAGAACGGTGGTCAGGGTGGTCATGAGGATAGGACGCATACGGGTCTTGCCGGTGGCGACAAGGGCCGCACGGCGCTCCAGACCGCCCAGACGCAGCTGGTTGGCGTAGTCCACGAAGACGATGCCGTTGTTGACGACGGTACCCATCAGGACGATGAAGCCCATCAGGGAGATCATGGTCAGCTGCTGGCCGGTGACCAGCATACCCAGCAGGCCGCCGGTGAAGGCCAGCGGCACCGTGAACAGGACGATGAAGGGGGACAGCAGGCTCTGGAACTGAGCCACCATGACCAGATAGACGAAGGGCAGGGCCAGAGCCATCCACTGCACCATCTCATCGACCATCATGTTGACGGTGGAGGACTCGCCGTCCAGCGAGAAGGAGCAGCCCTCGGGCATCTCATCGGTGAGGGCGAAGGCGTCCAGCTTCTTCTGCAGCACGCGGGACTGGACCGTGGTGTTGTAGCCGTCCAGCGTGTCTGCCGTCACCGTGATGTAGCGGGTCTGGTTCTCGCTGGTGATGGAGTCGGGGGCAGTACCCGTCGTCCAGGAAGCAATATCGCCCAGCGTGCAGGTGCCGGTGGTGATGGTGCCGGTGGCGTCCATGACGCTGGTGGTGAAGGTCATGTCCATCATGTTTTCCTTGGTCACAGGGTCAAGATTATCGCTGATCTGGACTTTCATGGTGGAGCCGTCCACCGTGACGGGCGTCTCCGCCGTCGTGGTGGTGGTGAGCTTGGCGGCGATCTGCTGGTAGACCTGCGCAACCGTCAGGCCATAGGCGCGGACCTTGTCGCGGTCGATGTCCAGATTGATGGTCGCATCGCCCTGACCGAGGCCGGTGGCGGCATTGGTGAAGCCCTCGGTGTCGTTGACCATCTGGACGACCTTATCGCCCAGTGCGGTAATGGTATCGGCGTCGGGGCCGTAGATCTTGACCGAGAGGCCGCTGCTCAGCTGGCTGGTCAGGTCCTGCATCCCGCTGATCTCGACGGTGCCGGTGCAGTTCTCGACGCCGGAAACGGCATCTTTCAGGGCCTGCTCCACGGCGGCGATCCGGGTAGAGGACAGTGACTGGTCCAGCATGACGTTGAACCGGTAGCTGCCGTAGCTGTTGGCGGCGCTCAGCAGGTCGGTGATGGCGCTGGGCAGGCCCAGCTGGCCGATGTCGATGCCGGCCACAGTGGTATCGGTGGTGACGCCCACCTCTTTCACGCCGTCCACGGCCATGACAGCCTCGACGACCTGTCCGGCCACACCGTAGGATTCCTCTTTGGTCAGGCCGTCGTCGGTGGAGAGGGCGATGGTGGCCTCATTGCTGGAAATTTCGGGCAGAAGGACGACGCCCATGGAGAAGACCTTCCAGCCGCAGAAGGCCAGCAGCACGACAGCGGCCAGCAGCGGCAGAGCGCGGTGCTTCAGGCACCACTCAAGGCTGTGGGCATACTTATCCTGGATCTTTTCGAACCAGACCAGACGCTTCGGCTCAGCCTTTTTCAGGACGGTGGAAGCAGCGGCAGGCACGACGGTGATGGCCACGATGAGAGAGGCCATCAGGCAGTAGCCGATGCACATGGACATGGGCTGCAGCAGGCTGCGCACCGTGCCGGAGGCGAACACCACCGGCAGGAAGACGCAGACCGAAGTAAGGGTGGAGGCCACCACCGACATGCCCACCTGACGAGCGCCCTGCACGGCGGCGCGGGCCGCCGGTACGCCCCGGCCCCGCAGACGGTAGATGTTCTCGATGACGACGACCGAGTTATCCACCAGCATACCGACGCCCAGCGACAGGCCCGCCAGCGTCATGATGTTCATGTCGAGGCCGGTGAAGTACATCAGAGCGACGGCGAACAGGACGGACAGCGGGATGCTGACGCCGACCACGAGGGTAGGCTTGATGTCCTTCAGGAAGATGGCCAGCACGATGATGGCCAGCGCGGCGCCCACCAGCATACTGCTGATGATGCTGTTGACGATGATGGTGATGTAGTTGCCCTGGTTGGACAGGACGACGACGTGAAGGTCAGAATACTGGGCCTGCAGCTCCTTGAAGGCCTTCAGGCAGCCGTCCGAGACGCTGCTGGCGCTGGAATTGGCGTTGCGGAAAATTTTCAGCACCACGGCCCGCTCCCCGTTCAGGCGGGTGTAGCTGGCCTCGGCGTTGTCGATGACGGCCACGTCGGCCACATCGGAGAGGCGGACATCGCCGAAGCCATCGACGTGGAGCAGAAGCGCGCCCTCGATGTCCGAAACGCTGTCGTACTCTTCGCCGACCTTCAGCAGCCAGGACTCGCCGCTCTTATCGGCGACGTAGCCGGCGGGCATCGAGAAGTTCTGGGCGTAGATGAGCTGAGCGAGGGTCTTGATGTCCAGCTGCTTGGCCACATCGGCGCTGGCAAGAGCCTTTTCCTTGGTCTCCTCGTAGAGCTGCTTGGCGTCTTCCAGCTGGTTTTCGTAGTCCTTCAGCTTCTCCCGGGCCTCGGTGAACTGCATATAGGCGCTGAGCTGCTGGCTGGAATAGCTGCCCAGAGCGACGGAGAACTGGTTCATCAGGCCGGGGACATTGTCCATGGCTTTGATGACCTCGTCCAGAGTCTTATAAATGGTGCTCAGGCTGTTGGAGACTTCCAGCTCGTTGGCAAGGTCGGAGACGGTGCCGTCGCTGGTACCCAGACGGCCCTGCAGCTCCTGCAGAGCGGCGGTGAGCTTATCGGTGATGTCGCGCAGCTCGCCGACGATCTCGATGAGGGAGTCGATGTCCCGCATACCGGTCTGGTTGAACTGGTCCACGACACGCTGCAGGCCGTCGCGGACGTCGATGAGGGCCTGCTGGATCTCCGGCTCATTGACCACGCCGATGAGCTGGTTGACGCTGTTCAGCAAAGCCTGCGCCTGGTCGCGCACGACGGTGACGGCGTCGGCCACCTCCGTACCCATCTGGGCCATGACCGTATCGGAGACGGTGTTGCCGAAGTTTTTCAGCTGTTTTTCATACTCGGCGCGGCCCGCGGCGATCTGCGCCTCAGCGGCGTCGAGCCGGGCGCGGGCGTCGGCCAGCTGGGTGTCGATGAGCTCCAGCAGGCGGGCGTTCACTTCGTCTATCTTATCCTGATTCAGCTGCACCTGCACCATCTTTTCGATGAGGCCGTTGGCCGACACGCTGGAAACGCCGCTGGTGCGGCCCACATAAGGCACGAGGGTGTTATCCACGAAGTCCGACAGATCGTAGACATCGCTGCCCTCCCGGCTGACAGCCACCGTCATAAAGGCGTTCATGTTCAGGCTGTACTCGATGATGGAGGGGGTCAGACAGGTGCTGGGCAGGCCGGTCGCGGTCTGGTCCACCTTATTGGAGGTCTTGACCATCGCGCTGTTCATGTCGGTGCCTTCGGCGAATTTCATGAGCAGAAGGCTGTAGTTTTCTGCCGAGGTCGCCGTGATGCTCTCGACGCCGGACACTGTACCCAGCGCGTTCTCCATCACATCGGAGACTTCTGACTCCACACGCTCCGGGCTGGCACCGGGGTAGACGGTGACCACCATGAGGTATGGCGTGCTGATGTCGGGCAGAAGGTTCGTCTGCATGTTCGTGATGGACACGAAGCCCAGCAGCAGGACCATGATGACCGCAACAAGGATGGTGAACGGCTTTTTGACACTGAATTTTTCCATGATTTCCTATCCATTTCTTTTTTATACCGCCGCGCGGCAAGAGGTACGCCGCAACCACGGCAGCACACTCCGAACGCTTCTTATCGCTCCTATTATACACGAGGGAATCTTCCTTGCAATAGTCCTGAGGTTAATATTTAACAAAACTTTCCTTAAGCCACCTTAGTTTAGGAAATCAATGGGAAGATCCCGGCTACTTTCTTGCCATATTTCGTGGAAATACGGGCCGGATTATGCTATACTAGAATGCAGAATGGAATTTTATCGCAATTTCAGGCACAGCGCCTATCCAGACTGCTCAAGGCCCATGTTCCGGGCTTATATACGTTCTATACGACCCCAAAGAGGAATGCTATGAAGAAAGTTATATCCGTCCGTTTCAAGGACAACGGCAAGACCTATTATTTTGACCCCGCAGACACCCCCATCAAGACCGGCGACTATGTTATCGTCGAGACGGCCCGGGGCGTGGAGTGCGGCGAAGTGGTGCAGGGCGTGAAGGAGATCGCCGACTCCGCTGTCCCCAAGGCCCTCAAGCCCATCACCCGGATGGCCGACAGCGTGGATGTGCGCCGGATGCGCCAGAACCGTGAGGACGAAAAGCGCGCCTACCACACCTGTCAGGAGTGCATCGCCCGCCACGGGCTGGAAATGAAGCTGGTGGAGGCCGAATACACCCTCGACCGCTCCAAGATCATGTTCTATTTCACCGCCGATGGCCGTGTGGACTTCCGTGAGCTGGTCAAGGACTTGGCCGGCATCTTCCACACCCGCATCGAGCTGCGCCAGATCGGCGTGCGCGACGAGAGCAAGATGATAGGCGGTCTGGGCATCTGCGGCCAGCCCTTCTGCTGCAGCCGCTTCCTGAAAGACTTTCAGCCCGTCTCCATCAAGATGGCAAAAGAGCAGGGTCTTTCCCTCAACCCGGCCAAGATCAGTGGTGCCTGCGGCCGCCTGATGTGCTGCCTGGCCTACGAGGAGAGCGCCTACGAGTACCTGAACAGCATCATGCCCATGGTGGGCAGCACCGTCCGCACGCCGGACGGCCTCGGCACTGTGCTCGAGGTCAACCCCATCTCCGGCTATCTGCGGGTGCGCTGCGGCACCGAGGCCTTCGCGCCCCGGTATTATAAGGTGAGCGTCTGCGAGTATATCTCCGGCGGCAGGCGCGCACCCCGCCGCCCCGACCCGGACGACGATTATTCCGGCGTGCGCGACCCTGCCCCGGTGGTGGCTTCGGCCAACGCCGACGGCACCTCGTCCTGCCCCGGCTGCGGCAGAAAAGATAAAAAATAAGGGGCCGGAAATGGCGGGGCCCCTGAACGGTTAGTCTGTTAAAACTAACTTTGCTTCGTGATTTTCGCCAAAAAACCTCTTCAAATTTCTCCAAAAGTTAGCCTGTGCTTTTGTGCAACCCACCAAAAAACGAAAAATTGCTTTTGGGCGGGTACGGTTAGTCTTGCCTTTTTGAAACGGCTTTGTTAGAATGCAGTCAAGGATATGATTTCCGAGGGGTCTGCCAGAGCCGTGCAGGGGCAGATTTCTTCATAAATACTGAGCACGGGGAGATAAAGGAGAGTTCTATTATGGCACACAAGGTTTCTGACGCATGTGTTGGCTGCGGCGCTTGCGAGGGCGCTTGCCCCGTTGGTGCAGTCGCTGTTGAGAATGGCGTTGCAGTTGTGAACGCAGATGCCTGCATCGATTGCGGCGCTTGCGAGGGCGCTTGCCCCACCGGTGCTATCACCGCTGAATAATTTTTTAGCAGATAGCGCGCGAATAACGCATCAAAAGCAGCAGACCTGCCAGGCGGGTCTGCTGCTTTTCTTTCCTGCATATTTTTTTCATCTTTCGGGACACAATATTTTGTCGGAGGATTTCGGCTGGGCGTATGGAACATTCTACCGAGATTTTGTATAATAAAACAGAAGTATCCTGCTCCGCCGTCCACCGGTTCGGCTCGGACGCGCTTTTGCTGGCCCGCTTCTGCGAGCCGCGGCGCAGCCAGAAGGCGGCAGACCTGTGCTCCGGCTGCGGCATCGTGAGCCTTGAGTGGCACGACCGGGGCCATCGCGGCCCCTGCGCCGCCGTGGAATTGCAGCCCGAGGCCAGTGCGCTCTTACAGGAGGCTGTGGCCGCGCAGGGCATCGGGCACATCACCCCTTATCTCGCCGACCTGCGCACCTTCCGGGAAGGGGAGGGCCAGTTCGATGTCTGCGCCTGCAACCCGCCCTACTTTACCGCCGGGCCGCAGAGCACCGACGCGGGCCGTGCCACGGCCCGCCACGAGACGGACTGCACCCTCGAGGATGTCTGCGCCTGTGGTTTTCGCCTGCTGAAGGACGGCGGAAAGCTTTCCCTCTGCCATCGGCCCGAGCGCCTGGCCGAGGTGCTGGCTGTGCTGCGGGCGCACCGCCTCGAGCCGAAGCGTCTGGCCTTTGTGAAGAATAAGCCTGACGCCGCGCCGTGGCTTTTCCTTGTGGAAGCCCAGAAAAACCGCCGCACCGGCCTGCGCATCGAACCGGATGTGCTCATCACCGCCGGGGCGGCGATGTACGGAGAAGTAAAATAACAACATCAGGGAGGTCAATCATGGCCGGCATTCTTTATATCGTGGCAACCCCCATCGGCAATCTGGACGACATGCCGCCCCGCGTGGCCGCCACCTTCGGCGCGGCGGACTTCGTGGCCGCCGAGGACACCCGCGTGACCATGCGGCTGCTGAACTATCTGGGCCTGAAAAAGCCGATGGTCAGCTACTACGAGCACGCATTGCAGAAGGGCGAGGGCATCCTGCGCCGGATTGAGGCGGGCGAGAACTGCGCCCTCTGCTCGGACGCCGGAATGCCCTGTGTCTCTGACCCGGGCGAGGTCATCGTGCGGGACGCGCTGGCCCGGGGCATCAAAGTCGTGCCTGTCCCGGCGGCGTCCGCCTGCGTGACGGCGCTGGCCGTCTCGGGCCAGGACACCTCCCGCTGGGTGTTCGAGGGCTTCCTGCCCGTGAACCGGAAGCAGAAAAAAGAGCGTCTTGCTGAGCTTCTGGGTGAAAAGCGGACCGTCATCTTCTACGAAGCCCCCCACAAGCTGCGCACGACGCTGGACGACCTCGTGAACGCCTTCGGCCCGGAGCGGAGCATCACCCTCTGCCGTGAGCTGACCAAGCTCCACGAAGAGATCTGGAAGACCACCCTCGGGGAGGCACAGGCCCACTACGCCGCCAGCGAGCCGAGAGGCGAGTATGTTCTGGTCATGGCCGGTGCGCCGGCTTCCACAGAGCCGGAAGCAGAAATGACCCTCGAGCAGGCCGCACAGCGCGCCCTCGAGCTGACCGGACAGGGCTTCGGCCCCACTGCCGCCGCCAAGGCCGCAGCCCAGGGGACGCCCTACTCCAAGAGCGAAGTATATAAGGCACTGCTGACCATCCAGCAGCGCGAGCCGGAATAAAATTTGAGGAGGATCCTTTTTCTGTGACGAAACTTCTGATTTTGAGCGACAGCCACAACAGCCGTCTGACCGTCGAAAACATTCTGGCCGCCGAGGCGGACAGCATCGACGCGCTCGTCTTTCTGGGCGACGGCCTGCGCGACCTCGAGCAGGCGCTCACCTTTTACCCCTCTCTGCGGGCCTATGCTGTAGCCGGAAACTGCGATTTCGGTGCGCTGGAGCCGCTGGACGGGCTTGCCGCCTTTGACGGGGTGGTCGTCTTCTACACCCACGGCCATCTGTACGGGGTGAAATACGACCTCGACACGCTGGCTGACGCAGCCGCAGCCCGGGGCGCGAACGTCGCCCTCTTCGGTCACACCCACATCCCGGTGGCAGAAGAGCGGGGCGGGGTGTTCCTGTTCAACCCCGGCTCCTGCGGCCGGTGCTACACCGGCCCCAACACCTACGGCATCCTGACCCTTGCCGACGGCAAGGTGGTCAGCCACGAGCACAAAGAGGTACCCAGAGCATGAGCATCAACGAGGTGCGCTGGCTGTCCGAGTGCGGCAGCACCAACGCTTACGCAAAAGAGCATTTTGAGGAGTTCGGCCCGGTGGGCGCGGTATACACCACCAATCAGACCGCAGGCCGGGGCCGTCTTGGCCGCAGCTGGGTGAACGCCGAGGGCCGCGCCCTCTATTATACGGCGGTCATCCGGGAGCCGCTGGCCCAGCCTGCCACCCTGCCGCTGCTGGCAAGCCTCGCCGTCCGCGATCAGCTGGCCCAGCGCTACGGCGTGGACTGCCGGATAAAATGGCCCAACGACCTGCTGCTGAACGGCAAAAAGATCGTGGGCATCCTCTGCGAGAGCGTCAGCTACGGCTGTCAGATGCAGGGCCGGGGCATCGTCTGCGGCATCGGCATCAATCTGGCACAGCCCCAGAGCTATTTCGACGCCGCAAACCTGCCCAACGGCACCTCCCTCGAGCTGCAGGGCGCGAAAGTGGACCTTGCCGCCGACCCCCAGTGGCTGGCCGAGGCGCTGACGGACTTCGGCTTTGACCGTCCGCTCTACACCTTCGCGCGGGAGGGCTTCGCTCCCTTCCGGGACGAGTACAAGGCGGCCTGCGTCAACCTGGGCCGCCACGTCACCTTCGATTTGCCGGGCGGCGGCACAGGCAGCGGCACAGCCATCGACGTGGACGCCGACGGCCGGCTCATCGTCCGCACCGACAGCGGCGAGGAGAAGGTCTTCACCGGCGAAGTCTCCGTCCACGGCATCTACGGGGCCGTATAAATTTTCCAGAATTCCAGCGCCTCTGCGGGCCGTCCGGCCCCGGGGGCGCTCTTCTTTTTTCCCTGCGGAGTTTGTGGAAAACCCGGGTTTTCCCACGGTTTTCCACACATGGTTTTTGCCGGGCAGCGTTTGTGGAAAACTCCTGCGCCAAAAATTCCAGAGGGGAGAGGCGCTTTTGCCCCAAGCGCGAAACGCCGCAGAAAATAAATTTTCGGCCTCGACTTCCTTTTCAAAAAAAGGCTCTGTGACCTCTTTTCTCCCCAGATTTTCCCTCTTTTCCCGTTTTAGAATACATCGTGTATAACCCAAAGCTCAATTTTCTGTGGAAAACTCGGTGGAAAAAGTGGAAAACACTGTGGGAAACCCCGCTTCTTTTTCACAAAATCGGTGGAAAACCCAGTGGAAAAAGTTAAAAAATCATTCCAGCCGGGATACTCTTCCGATAACGCACCAAAATGGAATCCCGCACTTCCCACGGATTTTCTTGAATGGGCCGGGCAAACATGATACAATGAAAGACAGAAAACGGCCCCGGACATGGGCCGCAAAAATTTCTTTTCACGGAGGCGTCTGCCTATGAACTGGATCTCCCGCTTTGAGCGGAAATACGGCCGCTTTTGCATCCCCAACCTCATCTCCATCATCGTAGGCGGACAGATTTTAGTCTACGCCATCGAGCTGTTCGTCAACCAATTCATCTCAGTCTATCTCGGCCTGAGCCAGAGCCTGCTGCTGATGGGACAGGTGTGGCGGCTCATCACCTTCGTCTTTATCCCGTTTTCGGGGGGCGGGCCGCTGAGCGTCATCCTCGGCATCTACTTCACATGGTTCATCGGCACGGCGCTGGAAAAGGAGTGGGGCGATTTCCGCTTCAACCTCTACTTCCTGCTGGGGATGCTCGGCACCGCGCTGGGCTGTCTCGTCACCGGCATCCCCGCCGACACCTACTGCCTGTCGCTGTCGCTGCTGCTGGCTTTCGCCATGCTCTACCCCGAGGTGCAGGTGCTGCTGTTCTTCGTCATCCCGGTAAGGGTGAAGTATTTCGGTCTCTTCGCCGCTGCCATGTGGCTGTTCAGCTTCCTGACTGCCGGGTGGCTGTATAAGGTGAGCTATCTGCTGAGCATGCTGGGGTTTGTGCTCTTCTTCGGGCCGCAGGCACTGCGCAGCGTCCGGGCATGGATACGCCGGGAGCAGTGGAAGCGGAAAAACCGGAGGTGAGCCGCACATGATGATAGACCGCCTTGCGGGCAACGCGGCCCTGAAAGACAGTGTCCGCCTGATGCTGGGCAGCCGCCGCCTGACCCACAGCGTGTTATTGGTGGGCGAGACGGGCCTGGGCGCGGGCTACGCGGCCCGGTGCGTGGCGGCAGACTATCTTTACCCGGCAGGCGGCGCACCTGCCGAGGCCCTTCTGCGGGGCGAATGCTGCCGTGCCGTGGGCAAAGCCGGCGACCGCGACAGCGGCCGCATCGAGACCGGCGTGGTGCGGGAGGCCATCTCCGTCACCGGCATGGGCTCGGGCGGGCGGTATCTCGTCAGTCAGGTCAAGGCCATGCGCACCGAAATTTTCAATACCAGCCTCTCCGCCGAGGGCCGCGCCGTCCTGCTCTACCATGTGGAGCGGATGAATGAGGAATCCGCCAACGCCCTGCTGAAGGTGATGGAGGAGCCGCCGGAAGGCGTGCTCTTCCTGCTGACGGCAGACTCGCTGGCCGGTGTGCTGCCCACCATCCGCAGCCGCTGCATCAGCTTCGCCGTGGCCCCGGTCAGCCCCGAGGAATGCGCCCGGTGGTGCATCGGGCAGGGCGTGGACAAAAAGCAGGCCCGGCTCTACAGTGAGCTGTTCGACGGCCACATCGGCACAGTGCTTGCCGCCGCCCGGGACGACGCCCGCCGGGAACAGGTGGAAAAGGCCCTGACGCTGGCCAAGGCCGCGGCGGCTCACGACAGCTATGCCGCCGCCGTCCTGCTGGCCGGGTACGAGAAGGACAAGGCCGCAGCAGCGGCCCTGCTGGGCGATTTCCGGGCCGTGGCCGCCGCCGGGCTCCGGGGGTGCGCCAGCACCCCTCTGACGGCTGACGCCGCCCGCCGCGCCCTCTCGATGGCCGATGCGGCCATTCAGCGGCTCGCCGCGCAGGTGAACCCCAAGATCACCCTTTCCGTTCTTGCAGCGAAGCTTGGATAAAGCAAAAGCTCCCCTTCCGGGGAGCTTTTGCGATTGCTATTTGATCCGATCATCTTCTGCGGGACCGACTCCGCCGCCGCAGGTTCAGCGAACCGCCGCCGGCCACCATCGTCAGGAAGCCCAGCACGATGAGGATGCCGATGAGCGCGGCCATGAGAAGAAGGGTCGTTTTGGCGTCGGTGCGAAAGTCAGACACATATTCTTTGTGGGTCACAAGGTCCACCGTTCCCATCTCGTAGCCGTCGAGGTAGACGGTGGCCGTGCCAAGCACAGCACCCTCCTTGACGGTGGCCGAAGTGCTCTCCGGCACCGAGAACTCGAAGGTCACTTCATCGTCGGCGTGGCCGTAGCCGCTGAGGCCGCTGGCGGCGTAGAGCTCCACGGCTTCCTCCGTGCGGCACTTGGTCAGCGGGACGGTGGTCAGCACCGTCTCCGTGTCCACCAGCTGACGGTCAGAAAAGCTGGAGAAGGCCCAGTCCAAGATCTCCGCACACTCGCGGTAGATGTTGTTCATATCACTGCCCAGCACCACGAGGCCGTAGGTGTGGCCGTCCCGCTGGGCAAAGGTGACGAAGCACCGGCCTGCGAGGGTGGTGAAGCCGGTCTTCATCCCCCGGACATAGTCGCGGTGATAGGCATACTCCGGGTCCAGCATGAGGTTGGTGGACTTGATGGTCCGCTCGTTCTGGTGCAGGTTCGTGGCGGGCAGCGTATAGGTGAGGGTGTTTGCGGCCTGCATATAGGTCTCGTTGGCGTAGCAGGCAGCGGCAATTTTTGCAAGGTCCTCTGCCGTGGAGACGTTGCCGTAGTCGTACAGGCCGTGGACGCAGGAGAAGGCGGTATCCGTGCAGCCCAGCTCCTTGGCGCGGGCGTTCATCTGGGCCACGAAGGCCGTCAGGTCGCCGCCCGAGACGTCGCTGGCGATGACGCTGGCCGCGTCGTTGGCGCTGGCCACCAGCAGACCGTAGAGCAGGTCGATGCGGCGCACCGTCTCGCCGATGCGGAGGTTCATGGTGGAGCCGTTGGCGTTCTGGATGTCCTTGAACTCCTGGGTCAGGCTGGTGGGGATGGTGATCTCAGCGTTCATATCCTTGCCGCTCTCGAGGAAGAGCAGGGCCGTCATCATCTTGGTGAGGCTGGCGATGTAGCGCTGCTGGTCGGAGTTCTGCCTGAGGATGGGCTTGCCGGTATCCAGATTGAAGAGATAGACCGACTCGGTGTCGCTGGCCGTCTGGATGGGCATCTGATAAGCGGCAAACCCGGGCAGGGCGGCGCAGACCATCAGCACCAGCGTGAGCAGCAGCGCCGTGCTCCGGCGCAGGAAGGTGGGGCGATTCATAGGCTTGTCCTCCTTAACATTCAAACATCAGCCAAACACTTTGTGCCAGAATGCACTCAGCCCGTGCTTCTCGGGTTCGGCCTCGGGCTCTGCCGGGGCGGGGTGCAGTTCGGGGCTGGTAAAAGCCCAGTCGAACAGCTCTGCCGCCTCCCGGAAGATATTCTGGGAGTTCGAGCCCAGAATGACCAGCCCGTACGTATGGCCATCCCGCCGGGCAAAGGTGACGAAGCACCGCCCGGCCTGAGTGGTGAAGCCGGTCTTCATGCCGTGGGCATCGCTGCGGTAATAGCCGCTGCCGGGCTGCAAAAGCTTGTTGGTGGTCGTGACCGTCCGGGCCGGATGCACGTTGGTGGCGGGCAGTTCATAGGACACCGTGTCCGCTATCTGGCGGTAGGTCGGGTCCGCATAGCAGGCCAGCGCGATCTTCGCCATATCACGGGCCGTGGAGTAGTTGCCGCCGTCGTAGAGGCCGTGGGGGCAGGTGAAATGGGTGGCCTTACAGCCCAGCTGGCTGGCCCGGACGTTCATCTGAGCCGCGAAGGCGGCCAGACTGCCGGAGGTATCGACGGCCAGCACGCTGGCTGCGTCGTTGGCGCTGGGCAGGAGCATGGCGTACATCATATCGATGCGGCGCACCGTCTCGCCGGCCTGCAGGCCGATGGTGTGGCCCCGGTTGGCCCGGATGGACTGAAGCTCCGGCGTAAGGCTGGCCGGGATGGTGATACCGGCACTGAGGTCGGTGCCGCTTTCCAGCACGAGAAGGGCCGTCATCATCTTGGTCAGGCTGGCAACGCAGCGGGGAAGGTCGGGGTTCTGCTCCACGAGAGCTTCGCCGGTGTCGGCATCGAAGAGGTAGATGGATTCCTGCGGGTAGGCGGCCTGAATGGGCATCGCGTAGACGGCGAAACCGGACAGTTCCGCTGCGGTCACGAATGCAGCGGTCAGGACCAGAGCCAGAAGCCGCCGCGCAAAGGGATGAAGCTGCATAAATTGATACTCCTTCGGAAGCCTGGGGGCTTCCTTGCTCCGACAATAAGAGCTATAATAAAGAATACCATAAATGAAGCAAAAGAGAAAGGTGGTTTTTCAACAATGATGCTCTCCTTTGGTGGAAAAATGCCCCGGGATGAGGGCGCTGTCTTTGTGGCGGCGAATGCGACGGTGCTGGGCGACGTGACGCTGGGCAGGGGCGTGAATATCTGGTACGGAGCTGTACTGCGGGCCGACGAGGGCGCGCTGATACTGGGCGAAAACAGCAATGTGCAGGACAACGCTGTGCTCCACTGCGACCCCGGCGGGCAGGTCGTTCTGGGCAAAAACGTCACGGTAGGCCACAGCGCCCTCGTCCACGGCTGCACGGTGGGGGACAACAGCCTCATCGGGATGCATGCCACCATCCTCAACCACGCTGTCGTGGGCAGAAACTGCATCATCGGGGCCGGGGCGCTGGTGCCTGAGGGAATGGTCATCCCCGACAACTCGGTGGCGGTAGGCGTGCCTGCCCGGGTCATCAAGACCATCCGGGACGACCAGCTGGCCCACAACATCGAGAACGCAAAAGCCTATGTGGAGATGGGCCGTCAGCACGCGGCGCTGGGCTCTCATGCTGAAAAATAAGCATCTTTCTCCCCAAAAATTTCACAGGCCGATTAACAAATCTTTCACAGGAAAGACATGATTTCAGCCGGTAATTCGGGTATACTATAGCTCACAAGGGTGCGGGGCCGCAACCGCCCCTTGCACATGATTCCTCCTCACACCAAAGCAATACCCCAAACAGCAAGACCCCCTCTGGCGTCGCCGCAAGCGCCAGACGGGGGCCTTGTTGTATCTGGGGAACAGAACGCCCCCGCTCAGCACTTCCTGAGCAGGGGCGTTTTTGTGTATTTACATCATGCCGCGGAAGACAGCCTGTGCGATCTGGAAGTAGAGGATCAAGCTGCAGGCGTCCACGATGGTGGTGATGAAGGGGGTCGCCATGATGGCCGGGTCGGCGCCCAGCTTCTTGGCGGCCAGCGGCAGCATACCGCCCACCAGCTTTGCGAGGATGACGCTGAAGAACAGCGACACGCTGACGACCACTGCGTAGCCGATGACATTGTCATACTGGCCGGCGTAGAGGTAGGTGTACATCAGGTAGATGCGCAGGCCGTTGACGATGCCCAGCACCGCGCCGACGATGGCGGAGACCCGCAGCTCCTTGCCCAGAACTTTGAGGAAGTCGCTGGGCTCCACCTCACCCAGAGCGAGGCCGCGGACCATCAGGGTGCTGATCTGGTTGCCGCAGTTGCCGGCGGTATCCATCAGCATGGGCATGAAGGAGACCAGCAGGGGCAGGCTGACGAAAGCCTCTTCGTAGTGGGTCGTGACCATGCCGGTGAAGGTAGCAGAGAGCATCAGGATGAGCAGCCAGGGGATACGCTGCTTGGCGTGGGTCCAGACGCTGGTGCCGAAGTAGGTGGTGGCATCGTCGTCGGGCAGAATAGCTGCCATCTTCTGCATATCCTCGGTGCTCTCATCGGTCAGGACGTCGATGGCGTCGTCGATGGTGATGATACCGACGAACATGCCCTCGTTGTCCAGAACGGGCATCGCGGTGAAGTCGTAGCGCTGCATCTCGCGGGCCACATACTCCTGGTCATCCGTGACCTTCACGGTGACGACATTGTCGTCCATGATGTCCACGATGGGGGTAGAGGGGTCAGACAGCAGCAGGCTGCGGGCCGACACGACGCCCTGCAGGCGGTTGCGCTCCACCACATAGCAGGTGTAGACCGTCTCGGCGTTCTCACCCTGCTTGCGGATAGCGGCGAAGGCGTCACTGACGGTCATCTCCTGCCGCAGACGGACGTATTCGGGGGTCATCAGGCTGCCGGCAGAGCTCTCGGGGTAGTTCAGCAGCTTGTTCAGGCTCTCACGGGTCTGGCGGGACGACTTTTCCAGCACCCGCTTGACCACGCCTGCGGGCATATCCTCCAGCAGGTCGGCGGCGTCGTCAAGGCTCATATCTTCGATGGCGCTCACCAGCTCGACGTCGGAGAACGCATTCACGAGGTCGTCGCGGGCCTCATCGGACATATAGGCGAATGCTTGCGTTGCAACGTCCTTTTTCAGCAGACGGAACACCACGAGGCGGTTGTTCTCGTCCAGCTCCTCCAGCAGCTCGGCCAGGTCGGCGGGCTGCTCTTCCTCGGTCACTTCGCGCAGCTTGACGTACTGCTTTTTGACGAGCAGCTTGAGCAGACGGCTCTTGGTCAGCATCTCGGGGTTGGCCTTGACCTCTTCGTCGTTGGCCTCCTCTTTTTCGGCCTCGCGGACGTCCTGCTTGAGGTCTTCGGTGGCCTGCTCGTTCAGGTCTTCGGCCAGCTTCTGGCGCACCTCAGCGGGAATATCCGTGGGCAGCTCCTGCACCGGAAGAGCCTGTTCCTCTTCGCGCTCCGGGGTCTTCTTTTCTTCTTCCACTTGTGTTCCTCCTCTTTTCTGTCTCAGGAGGACACAGCCGCATCAACGCAAAAAGCGCCGCTCCTGCGCCGCAGACCTCGGGCCGCACTGCCCATCTGCACGCGCAAAGCTGCGCCTCTTTTGTACGGCAGCCGGACAGCGGATACTCCGCTGTTCAGCGTACAAAAAAGGCGAACGCAGCACCCTTCGCGGTCGCTCCGGCCGCATCATTCCATCGTCTTCGACTATGATCCGGGTCCATTGTCCTGCGTTCACCTCCACAAATTCGTTTTGCTAAGTTTCTTAGCCTATAAGTTTATTATATCTCCACTCAAATGCCCGGTCAACCCTGTAAGGCGTCCATTTCCGGAATATTGACGCAGAAAAACGCACAGCGCCCTCCCCGGTGCTTGCGGCTTCACCGGAAAGGGCGCTGTGTTTGGATATTGCTTTGGTGTGAGGAGGAATCATGTACAAGGAATCGGTTGCGGCCCCGAATCCTCATGGCTGTAGTATAGCAGATTCCGCACCGGATTTCATGAAAAACCTATGAAGAAAGTGTAAAAGACACAAAAATACGCCCCGGACACTGTTTCCAGTGAGCGGGGCGCTAAAAACGGGATCTGTTTTTGACTGCGGCAAGATACCTGCAAGCAGGTCTTATGCAGCAGGCGGGGCAAGGTATCTGCGAACAGACCTTATGCTCCTGACACACGCGAAGTATGCTTTCAAGGACCCTCGCGGGCGCTTTGGTATTTCAGGCCCTGCCCGACCCGACGCGTTCGGAGGCGGGCAGAGAGTTGAAATCAGTTTGGAGTACAAAGCTCCAGTCTCTGCGTAGAAATAAGCCTGTTATTTCTTCTCTGGCCGGGGCCGCAGTTTCGTACTGCTGCGTTGCGCAGTAATCGCCAGCACGGAGCAGCCGCCCTTTCGGGACTAAGGTGCCGCTGCGGCAAAATTCCAGCCGGAGTCAAAAGAACTTTGGCTTATTTGTACAGCTCGACCAGGCGGGTCAGATGCTCGTAACGGTCGTTTGCGACCTGCTCGTTGCGAGCGAACAGCTGCTTTGCACGCTCCGGGAATGCACGAGTCAGGCGGCTGTAACGGGTCTCGTTTGCCAGCAGTGCCTGATACTTCTCGGCATCCACAGCCTTGGAGGTCAGGGTGAAGGGGTTCTTGCCCTGAGCCTTGTTGGCCGGATTGAAGGTGAACAGGTTCCAGTAACCAGACTCAACTGCCTTCTTCATCTCGTTCTGGCAGTTGGTCATGCCGCCCTTAACACCGTGCAGCTCGCAGGGAGCGTAGCCGATGATGAGGGAGGGGCCGGGATATGCCTCAGCCTCTGCGATAGCCTTGACAGCCTGGTTCATGTTAGCGCCCAGAGCGATCTGAGCAACATAGATGTAACCGTAGGTCATAGCGATCTCAGACAGGCTCTTCTTGCTGATTTCCTTACCGGCAGCAGCGAACTGGCAGACCTCGCCGATGTTGGAGGCCTTGGATGCCTGTCCGCCGGTGTTGGAGTACATCTCAGTATCGAAGACCATGACGTTGACATCCTCGCCGGAAGCCAGGACGTGGTCCAGACCGCCGAAGCCGATGTCGTATGCCCAGCCGTCACCACCGAAGATCCAGACGGACTTCTTGGCGATGAACTCCTTGCTCTTCAGGATCTCAGCGGACTCGGCGCAGCCAGCGGCAGCAGCCTTCTCCAGCTCAGCGATCAGAGCCTTAGCGGGGGCATCGTTCGCCTTGGTGTTGTTCTTGGTTGCCATGAACTCGTCAAAGGCAGCCTTCAGCTCAGCAGAAGCCTTGTCAGAACCAGCGACCTCAGCGATGCGCTTGATCAGGTTCTCACGGACGGTCTTCTGGCCCAGATACAGGCCCAGGCCGTGCTCTGCGTTATCCTCGAACAGGGAGTTGCACCATGCAGGACCGCGGCCGCTGTCCTTGTTGACAGTGTACGGAGAGATGGAAGCAGTACCGCCCCAGATAGAGGAGCAGCCGGTGGCGTTGGAGATGTACATCTTCTCGCCGAACAGCTGGGTGATCAGACGTGCGTAAGAGGTCTCAGCACAGCCTGCGCAGGAGCCAGAGAACTCCAGCAGCGGCTGGTTGAACTGAGAGCCGATGACGGTGTCGTCTGCGAACTTAGAGGGCTTCTTGGAGATGTTGGCGACGCAGTAGTCGAAGACTGCCTGCTGATCGGCCTGAGACTCCTGAGGAACCATCTGGATAGCCTTGGTGGGGCAGACGGTGACACACTCGCCGCAGCCCATGCAGTCCAGAGGAGACACAGCCATAACGAACTTGTACTCGTTAGCGGGCTTGTTGTCGCGGCTCTTGGTCTGTGCGGGAGCTGCTGCCAGCTCGTCAGCGGTCAGCTGGAAGGGACGGATGGTTGCGTGAGAGCACACGAATGCGCACTGGTTGCAGCCAACGCACTTTGCAGCATCCCACTCGGGGACGTTCACAGCGGTGCCGCGCTTCTCGTAAGCGGAAGCGCCCTGCTCCCACTCGCCGTTTGCATTAGCAACAAAAGCAGAGACAGGCAGGCTGTCGCCGTCCATACGAGCGATGGGCTCCATGACGTTGCGGATCTGCTTGACCAGCTCGGGACGGCCAGACAGCTCCTTCGGAGCGGGATCGGCCTCGGGGTTGGACCAGGAAGCGGGGACGTCCACCTTGTGGATGGCGTCAACACCGGCATCGATGGCCTTCCAGTTCATCTCAACGACGTCCTGACCCTTCTTGCCGTAGCTCTTCTGAGCTGCCTGCTTCATGAAGTTGACGGCGTCCTCGATGGGCATAACGTCAGCCAGCTTGAAGAAAGCGGACTGCAGGATGGTATTGGTGCGCTTGCCCATACCGATCTCGATAGCCTTGTCGATGGCGTTGATGGTGTACAGCCGGATGTTGTTGTCCGCGATGTACTTCTTGGCCTCAGCGTTCAGGTGATGGCCCAGCTCCTCATCGTTCCACTGGCAGTTGATCATGAACACGCCGCCGGGCTTGACATCCTGGACCATCTTCATGCCCATGTGGATGTAAGCGGGGTTGTGGCAGGCCACGAAGTCAGCCTGGTTGATGTAGTAGGGGCTGCGGATGGGCTTGTCGCCGAAACGCAGGTGGCTGATGGTCACGCCTCCGGTCTTCTTGGAGTCATACTGGAAGTATGCCTGAACATACTTATCCGTGTGGTCGCCGATGATCTTGACGGAGTTCTTGTTCGCACCGACGGTACCGTCGCCGCCCAGACCCCAGAACTTGCACTCCTTGGTGCCGGCTGCTGCGGTGATGGGAGCGGGCTTGACCTCAGGCAGAGACAGGCCGGTGACATCATCGGTGATGCCGAGGGTGAAGCGCTCCTTCGGCTGATCCTTCTCCAGCTCCTTGAACAGAGCGAAGATGGAGGACGGGGGAGTGTCCTTGCTGCCCAGACCGTAACGGCCGCCGGTCAGGATGACATCATTCTTGCCAGCCTCACGCAGGGTAGCTGCGACATCCAGGTACAGGGGCTCGCCCAGAGAGCCGGGCTCCTTGGTGCGGTCCAGAACTGCGACCTTCTTAGCGGTAGCAGGCAGGACCTTCAGCAGAGCGGAGGACACCCAGGGACGGTACAGGCGGACCTTGATGATACCGACCTTCTCGCCCTTAGCGTTCAGGTAATCGACGACCTCGTCAGCAACGTCGCAGACAGAGCCCATAGCGATCATGACGCGATCGGCATCGGGTGCGCCGTAGTAGTTGAACAGGTCGTAGTTGGTGCCCAGCTTCTCGTTGATCTTGGCCATGTACTTCTCGACGACTGCGGGCAGTGCGTCGTAGACAGAGTTGCAGGCCTCACGATGCTGGAAGAACACGTCGCCGTTCTCGTGGGAACCGCGCATCTTGGGGTGCTCGGGGTTCAGAGCCTTTGCGCGGAACTCCTCGACAGCCTCCATGTTGCACATTTCCTTCAGGTCGGCGTAGTCCCACTTCTCGATCTTCTGGTACTCGTGAGAAGTACGGAAGCCGTCGAAGAAGTTCAGGAAGGGAACCTTGCCCTCGATAGCTGCCAGATGGGCAACAGGGGACAGGTCCATGACTTCCTGCACGCTGCTCTCGACCAGCATTGCGAAGCCGGTCTGGCGGCATGCCATAACGTCGCTGTGATCACCGAAGATGTTCAGGGACTGGGTAGCAACGGTACGTGCAGAAACATCGAACACGCAGGGCAGCTGCTCAGCAGCGATCTTGTACATGTTGGGGATCATCAGCAGCAGGCCCTGAGAAGCGGTGAAGGTGGTGGTAACAGCACCTGCACCCAGAGAGCCGTGCACAGCGCCTGCAGCGCCTGCCTCAGACTGCATCTCGACGACCTTGACCTGGTTGCCGAAGATGTTCTTCTGGCCCTGAGCGGACCACTGGTCCACAAAGTCAGCCATCGGAGAAGAGGGGGTAATGGGGTAGATGGCAGCCACGTCCGTGTAGGCATATGCTACATGAGCGGCAGCGGTATTGCCATCCATGGTTTGCTTTGCTCTAGGCATTTTTCTTCCTCCATTCAGAATTTGGTACCTTCTGCGCGGGGCAAACGTCTTTTTACCGGAGCCGGAGAACTCCTTTGAAAAACGTATTGCTCAACTGATAAGCGCCGCACTTCGCCGGAGCCGGAGAACTCCACAAAAGCACACGCTCATCGAGGGCAATAGCCCTGCCCGGGGCCGGAGAACCCCATGAAGGCACTATTGCTCATCTAATATAATAGCAAATTCCGCCGGTAAAGGCAACGCAAACCGACTGTAAAAACACAACAAAAATTCAAGAATTTTTTTAGCGCTTTTTTACAGATGTGTTCTTTGCTGCATCCATGACGGTGTTATGCTCCAAAATCCAGCATCCATGAGGCTTTTTCTTACAAAATTCTAAATTTATAATTGACATTTGTACAGATTCTGCCGTAAACTTTATCTATAGTATCATGCGCCGCACAGCGCAGGGAAGGACAGGCACAAAACGATGGATACTGCACATTTTGAAAAGACCCTCTCGAGCGAGGTTCTCTTTGAGGGCCGGGTGGTCACGCTGACCAAAGACGTGGCTCTGCTGGAAAACGGCGAGACTTCTGTCCGGGAGGTGGTCCACCACCACGGCGGGGCCTGCATCGTACCGTATTTTGAGGACGGCACCCTCTGCATGGTGCGCCAGTTCCGCTACGCCATGCAGCAGGAGCTGTGGGAGCTGCCCGCCGGCAAGCTGGAAAAGGGCGAAGACCCCTTTGAAGCCGCCAAGCGGGAGCTGGGCGAAGAGTGCGGCCTGACCGCCGACCACTACACCCCGCTGGGCGAGTTCTACCCCACGGTGGGCTATGACACCGAGATCATCTATATGTGGGCGGCCACCGGCCTGCACACCACCCAGATGCATCTGGACGACGACGAGTTCCTGACGCCCGACCGCATCCCGCTGGCAAAAGCCTACGAGATGGTCATGAGCGGCGAGATCAAGGACGGCAAGACCATCGCGGGCGTGCTCAAGCTCAAGGCGCTGGTGGACGAGGGCAGGCTGTGATACTCTACGAAGATACAGCCCTCGTGGTTCTGGACAAGCCCGCCGGGCTTTCCAGCGAGGACGGCGTACCCGCCGCCCTTCGGAAGCTCTGGGGCAGGCCCGACGCCTATGTGGGCGTCATCCACCGGCTGGACACCGGCGTGTCGGGTCTGATGGTCTATGCGAAGACCCCGCAGGCAGCCGCCGCCCTCAGCCGGCAGGTGACGCAGAGCCAGCAGGTTTATGCCGAACAGGATGGCCGGGCCGAGCCTGACGCCGGAACACCGGACGCACCGCCTTTCGTGAAACAATACCGCGCCCTCATCGCGGGCGGGCCGGACGAGAAGCTGCCCGCCGAAGGCGTCCTGCGGGACTACTTATTCAAGGACAGCCGGAAAGGCCGGGTTTTTCCGGTGAGCCGTCCGCGCAAGGGCGTGAAGGAGGCTGTGCTGGGATATCGCATTTCTGCCTCCGCCCCGGACGGCAGCGCCAGCCTTGCGGACATCACCCTCCACACCGGGCGCACCCATCAGATACGGGTGCAGTTCGCGTCCCGCCGCCACCCGCTCTGGGGCGACGGCAAATACGGCAGCCGCATCAAGGGAGACATCGCGCTCCAGAGCGCCCGGCTCCGCTTCATCCATCCCGACACCGGAAAGGGAATGGACTTCCGCCTCCCGGTCCCCGGGACATGGCCCGCTTGGGGCATCAGACAGGAAAACGACAATGGAACAACAGTATAAAACAGATTCTGAAATATACGCCGTCCTCGAGCGGGAGATCATCGATCTGACCCTCCGGCCCGGCTGTTCGCTGAGCGAAAACCCGCTCTGCACCCGCTTCGGCGCGCCCCGCTCCCTCATCCGGGTGGTGCTGCAGCGGCTGCAGGAGAACGGGCTGGTGAAGATCGTGCCGTACAAAGGCACCACCGTCACCCGGCTGAACCGGGACATCGTGGACGAGCTGATCTATGAGCGCATCGCGGTAGAGGCCCGGGTCCTGCGGGACTTTGCGCCCCACTGCACACCGGAGCACCGCGCCCTCATCCGCCAGCGTGCCGCCGCCTACGACGAGCTGGCCAAGGCCGAAACGCTGGACTTCAACCGCCTCTACGAGGCCGACACCCGGCTCCACGAGACGTGGTTCTCCGCCATGGGCAAGATGTACCTCTGGCGGACCCTGCAGAATGCCCACGCCGACTACAGCCGCTTCCGGATGCTGGACACCCTGACCACCGGCGGGCTCGCCGAGGTGGTGGCCGATCACCACAATCTCATCGACGCCATCGAGCGGTGCGACCTCGCGGCCTTTGAGCCGCTGGTGGAACGCCACCTTTACGGCGGCATCCGCCGTCTGGGCTCCAAGCTCACCGAGGAATACGCCGATTATTTTGAATGATGTTCTATGGGGAACCAAAAAGCGCCTCTGCACAAATGTGCAGGGGCGCTGCTGTTTTTCTCAGCCCATGATGCCGGAGATGAAGATCTCCAGACCGATGCCGATGAGGATGACGCCGCCGAGGACGGAGGCTTTGCCGGAGAGTTCGGTGCCGAACTTTTTGCCGATGGCAAGGCCGGCCTCACAGATGAAGAAGGTGACGGCCGCCACGATGAGGGAGCAGACCAGCGCCATGAACCAGCCGTACTCCGAGATGGTGAAGCCCACCGACAGCGCGTCGATGCTGGTGGCGACGCCCTGCATGAAGAGTGCGCCCGCGCTCAGCTCAGCGGCTTCCTCGGCCTCTTCGCCCTTGATGCCCTCGATGAGCATTTTACCGCCGATGTAGCCCAGCAGGATGAGGGCGATCCAGGGGATGAACTGTTCAAACGAAGAGAACAGCTCCACGATGGTGTGGACGCAGACCCAGCCCGTCATGGGCATGACGGCCTGAAAGATGCCGAAGGTGCCTGCGATCTGGACGCCCCGGCGGCGGGACATCTGAGGGTCATGCAGACCGTTTGCCATCGAGACGGAAAACGCATCCATGGCAAGGCCCACACCCAGCAGGGCGCTGTTGAAGAAAAACAAAAAACTCCATTCCATAACGATGCCTCCTGATTTGACCGGAATTGGTGGGCAGACAAAAGACCCGGGATCGGCGCGCATTTCGCCAATTCCGGGTCGGATTTTTACAAACTGACTCCATGTGGAATGGGCGTGGTACTCGCACCAAAGCACATGAGTCTCGCAAATGAAAGCAAGCCAGACAGCCGCCCGGGCCGTCATTGTGTTGACTTGCTGCGCCGCCTGCAAAACAGCGCCTGCTACTCCCCCATGAGGATCTTTCTTGTTGTCCGGCTATCGTACCACACAAACAGCGGATTTGTCCAGTATAACCGTGATTTTTGCAAAAAACCTGCGGGAGAGCACCGCAGAAAGCGTGTACTCCCCCGCAGGGTCAGTTTATGTGTGGAAATGAGGTTTATTCCTCGTCGCCGGTGTCAGCCTCGGGAGCTTCGGCGGCCGATGCCTCATCGGCTGCTTCCATCTCCGCCAGCTGCTCGGCCGTGGGCTCGTCCTCGGTGTCGGCCTCGATGCTCTCGGTCTGTGCCTCGTCGTCGTGGTCGGTGCGGGCCAGCACCATCACCTTATCGTTCTCGCCCAGACGCATGACCCGGACGCCGGAGCCGTAGCGGCTCTGGACGGGGATCTCGTTGGCGTGCAGGCGGATGATGATGCCCTCCTGACTGCTCAGCAGCACATCGTCGATGTCATCCACGATCTTGACGGCTGCCACCTTGTCCTTGGAGGCGTCGTAGTTGCGGATGCCCTTGCCGCCGCGGGCGGTGATGCGGTAGGTGTCGATGTCAGAGCGCCGGCCCTTGCCGTTTTCGGTGACGGTGAGCACCGTGCCGCCCTCGCGGCAGATGCAGACGCCGACGACCTCGTCGCCCTCGGCCAGCTTGATGGCGCGGACGCCGTGGCCGCTGCGGCCCATCGGGCGGGCGTCGGCCTCGTTGAAGCGGATGGCCTGACCGTTGCGGGTAGCCACGATGAGCATATCATTGCCGGTGGTCAGGCGGGTCCATGCCAGCGCGTCGCCCTCGTTGAGTGCGATGCCGATGAGGCCCGTCTTGCGGATGTTGGCGTACTGCTCCAGCGGGGTGCGCTTGATGAGGCCCTGCCTGGTGACCATGGTGACGAAGCCGCCCTTGTTGTCCTCGTCCTTGGGGTAGCAGAGCATATTGGTGACCTTTTCGCCCTCGGCCAGCTGCAGCAGGTTGACGATGTTGCTGCCCTTGCTGGTGCGGCTGCCCTCGGCGATGGTGTAGCCCTTGATGCGGAAGAGGCGGCCCTTGTCGGTAACGAACAGGACATAATCATGGGTAGAGCCCACGAACATCTCCTGCACGATGTCCTCTTCCTTCCGGGTCATGCCGGAGATGCCGCGGCCGCCGCGCTTCTGGGCCTGATAGGTGGCCTTGAGCTGGCGCTTGATATAGCCGGCCTCGGTGAGGGTGTAGACGCACTGCTCCTCGGCGATGAGGTCTTCGATGTCCACTTCACCGGTGACGGACTGGATCTCGGTGCGGCGCTCGTCGCCGAAGCGCTTCTTCATGTCCAGCAGCTCGTTCTTGACGATTTCCAGAACACGGGCGTCGTTGGCGAGGATGTCCTCCCAATCCTTGATCTTTGCCTGTAAGCCGTACAGCTCTTCCTCGATCTTGAGGATTTCAAGACCAGCCAGACGGCCCAGCTGCAGCTTGACGATCGCGTCGGCCTGCGGGTCGTCGAAGCCGAACTGCTCCATAATAGCGGCCTTTGCCTCGGCCATACCGCCCTTGCAGGCGCGGATGGTGGCGATGAGCTCATCCACGATGTCGGTGGCCTTTTTCAGACCCTCGAGGATGTGGGCGCGCTCCTTGGCCTTCTTCAAATCATACTGCGTGCGGCGACGGACGACTTCATCCTGGAACTCGACGTACTTCTGTATCATCTGTTTCAGGGTCATGACCTTCGGCACCTTATGGTCGATGGCCAGCATGATGACGCCCACGGTATCCTGCAGCTGGGTGTACTGGTACAGCTGGTTCAGGATGACCTGCGCGTTGGCGTCCTTGCGGATGTCCACCACGATGCGCATCCCCTTGCGGTTGGTCTCATCGTTCAGGCCGGTGATACCCTCGATCCGCTTGTCCTTGACCAGCTCTGCCATGTTCTCGATGAGGCGGGCCTTGTTGACCATATACGGGATCTCCGTAATGATGATCTGGGTACGGCCATTCTTGGTCTCTTCGATGGCAGCACGGCCCCGCAGGGTGATCTTGCCGCGGCCGGTGGCGTAGGCGGCGCGGATGCCGCTTCGGCCCATGATAATACCGGCAGTGGGGAAGTCCGGTCCCTTGATGTGCTCCATCAGGCCGGGCAGATCGATGTCGGGGTCCTCGATATAGGCCACGCAGCCGTCGATGACCTCACTGAGGTTGTGGGGCGGGATGTTGGTGGCCATACCGACGGCGATGCCCTGACTGCCGTTGACCAGCAGGTTGGGGAAGCGGCAGGGCAGGACGCTGGGCTCTTTCTTCGTCTCGTCGAAGTTGGGGTCCCAGTTGATGGTGTCCTTGTCGATGTCGGTCAGCATCTCGACCGCCATGCGGCTCATGCGGGCCTCGGTGTAACGGTAAGCAGCCGGGGGGTCGCCATCGACCGAGCCGAAGTTACCCTGACCATCCACCAGCGGGTAGCGCAGGGAGAAATCCTGTGCCAGACGGACCATGGCGTCGTAGACGGAGGCGTCGCCGTGGGGGTGGTAAGAGCCCAGCACCGCACCGACGGTATCCGCCGACTTGCGGTAGGGATGGCTGGGGTCGTTGCCGCGTTCGTGCATGGTGTAGAGGATGCGGCGGTGGACGGGCTTCAGGCCGTCACGCACATCCGGCAGGGCGCGGGCCACGATGACCGACATGGAGTAATCCAGAAACGCCGTTTCGATCTCCTTCTTGACGTCCCGGATGATCATCTTGGTACCGCTGCCCGGTATCATCACATAATCTTCTTCCATTGTTTCCTCCAATTACACGTCGAGCTTTGCGTACTGGGCGTTGGTCTCGATAAAGCGGCGGCGGGGCTCCACCTGATCGCCCATCAGGATGGTGAACGCCTCATCGGCCTTCTCGGCATCCTCGATGGTGATGCGGACGATGACGCGGTTCTCGGGGTTCATGGTGGTCTCCCAGAGCTGCTCCGGGTTCATCTCACCAAGGCCCTTATAGCGGTTTATCTTCGCGCCGGGCATCTCCTGCGAGAGCAGGGCCATTTCGGCGTCGTTGTAGGCGTATTTGATGGTGCTGCCCTTCTGCACCTTGAACAGCGGGGGCTGTGCCACATAGACATGGCCCTGCTCGATGAGGGGGCGCATATAGCGGAAGAAGAAGGTGAGCATCAGGGTGCAGATGTGAGAGCCATCGACATCGGCATCGGCCATGATGAACACTTTGTCATACCGCAGCTTGGAAATATCGAACTCGTCGCCGATGCCGCAGCCCAGTGCCAGCACGACAGGCATCAGCTTGTCGTTGCCGTAGATGCGGTCGGCGCGGGCCTTTTCGACGTTGAGCATCTTGCCCCACAGGGGGAGGATGGCCTGAATGGCCGAGTCACGGCCCATCTTGGCCGAGCCGCCTGCAGAATCACCCTCGACGATGAAGATCTCGGTGCGGGTGGGGTCTTTTTCGCGGCAGTCTGCCAGCTTGCCGGGCATCCGGCTGGTCTCGAGGGCGCTCTTGCGGCGCACCAGCTCACGGGCCTTCTTGGCGGCAGCGCGGGCGCGGGCGGCCTGGGTGGCCTTTTCGAAGATGGCCTTGGCCACGCCGGGGTTTTCCTCGAAGAACTCCATCAGCTTGGAGTAGACCATGTTGGAGACGAGGGTCCGAATTTCCGTATTGCCCAGCTTTGCCTTGGTCTGGCCCTCGAACTCGGCCTCCTGCAGCTTGACGGAGATAACGCAGATGAGGCCCTCACGGACGTCAGCGCCGGAAAGGTTCTCGTCCTTGTCCTTCAGCAGACCGTGGCTGCGGCCATAATCGTTGAAGACGCGGGTGAGGCTGCTGCGGAAGCCCTCTTCGTGGGTGCCGCCGTCGGGGGTGTTGACGTTGTTGGCGAAGCTCAGCAGCAGCTCATTGTAGCTGGAATTATACTGCAGGGCGATCTCTGCCATGCCCCGGTCGGTCTGGCCCTTGAGGTAGATGACATTGGGGTGGAGCACCTCGAGGTCGCGCTTTTCGCCCAGATAGGTGACGAAGCTCTTGATGCCGCCCTCGTAGCACATGACCTCGGTGCGGTAGGTGGGCTCGCCCTCCTTGCCGTCCTCGAGGACGGGGGTGTAGAGCTCGCGCTCGTCGGTCAAGGTGATCTTGACACCGGCGTTCAGGAAGCTCTCTTCCCGCAGGCGCTTTTCCAGCGTTTCGAAGTTGTAGACGGTGGTGTCCTTGAACATCTCCGGGTCGGGCTTGAAGGTGACGCGGGTGCCGGTGACACTGGGGTCCACGGTGCCGATGCACTTCAGCGGACCGTCCGGGTCGCCGCGGCGGAAGGTCTGCTCGTATTCGCGGCCGTCGCGGCGGACGTTGACGGTCAGCCACTCCGAGCAGGCGTTGACGACGGACGCGCCGACGCCGTGCAGGCCGCCGGCCACCTTGTAGCCGGAGTTCTCGCCGCCGAACTTGCCGCCGGCGTGGAGGATGGTATAGACGACGGTGACGGCAGGCAGACCGGTATCAGCCTGGATGTCCACGGGGATGCCGCGGCCATTGTCCGTGACCTGAATGATGTCGCCCTTCAGGATCTTGACCTCGATGTGGTCGCAGTAACCGGCCAGAGCCTCGTCGATGGCGTTGTCCACGATCTCGTACACCAGATGGTGCAGGCCGCGCTCGCCGGTGGAGCCGATATACATACCGGGGCGCTTGCGCACTGCCTCCAGACCTTTCAGGACCTGGATCTCGCTGGCGTTGTATTCATGGTCCGTCGCAGTTTCTGCGTTGGTACTGGTAATGATTTCCTCTGCCATTTCCTTTCTCCCTTTTGTTTTGTTTCGTTTTTTCGTTACTATTTGTAAAAGCGATCAATCGCTGGTTGGCTTATTCCAGTTTCATCTCCGCGCGCCGTTTGAGCGCAGCCGGCGACAGCTCCGAGAGATAGATCGTATCCACCGGCGAATCTGCCAGCACATAGCTCTGGGGCAGCTCATCGGACAGGCTCACCACCGCCCCGTTTTTCTGGGCGTAGTTCAGAAACTCCCGCCCCCGGGGTGAGATGGTCGTCGTTTCCAAGTTGAAGATGCCGATGATGTCCCGGTCGTTCAGGACATAATCGCGGCCAAGGTGTACATACATTGCATCACACTTTCGTCAGAACGCCGCCGTTCATCCGGTAGACCTCGCCGTCCGTTTTGAGGAAAGCGGTGTCGTCGCAGCTGGTCACGAAGGTCTGCTTTTCCCGCATCCGGGTGAGCAGATACTGCTTGCGGCCATCGTCCAGCTCGCTGAGCACGTCGTCCAGCAGCATCACCGGGTGTTCGCCCGTGATGGAGGCAGCTGCGGCGGCTTCGGCCATTTTCAGGCTGAGCACGACGCTCCGCTGCTGTCCCTGGCTCGCATACACTTTTGCAGGCTGACCATCCAGAAGAAGGTCCAGATCTTCCCGGTGAGGGCCGCAGAGGCTCTGCCCGGCCCGCAGCTCTTCGGGCATTTTCTGCCGCAGAAGCTGGGCCAGACCGCCCGGCTCGAACTGGGCCGCATACCGCAGACTCAGTGTTTCCGCCCCGCGGGAAAGCTCCTCATAGTTGGCGCAGGCCAGCGGGGAGAGGGCGGCGAGATAGGCTCTGCGCCGCTGCTGGATGGCCTCGCCCTGCTGGGCAAGCTCCAGATTCAGCACCTCTAATAAGGCCCTCTTTTCGGCATAAGGCCGCTCAATGCCATTGGAAGAGCGTCGAAGCAGCGCGTTTTTCTGCTGCAAGGCCCGGACGTAGCGGCGGTAGAGGGTCAGGTAGCCGGGGTAGAGCTGGCAGAGGGCAGCGTCCAGAAATTTCCGCCGCCCTTCCGGCGCGCCCTTCACGAGACTCAGGTGTCCGGGGTCGAAGACCACCGCCGGAAAGCTGCCCGCAAGGCTGGCCGCCCGCTTGACTGCGCCCCCGTTCACCGAGACTGTCCGGCCCGGGCGGGGGGAATCCGGCGAGCCCACCGTCAGGCGGACGCGGTTCGGCTCTTCCTTTTCCTGCTCTTCCTGCTGTGCGCGGAGGGTGGACGCTTTGAGTACGGCGAAGGGTTCGCCCCGGCGCACCAGCTCTGCGTCCCTGCCGCCCCGGAAGCTCTTGCCGCCGGTGAGCAGCCAGATGGCTTCCAGGAGGTTCGTCTTGCCCTGGC
>OBRI01000016.1_pt1 | contig 52076 bp, 49 predicted proteins | sample 1475581 | NCBI WGS metagenome assembly OBRI01 (sample SAMEA3360675, study PRJEB22359) | human gut metagenome | biome: ENVO:urban biome; feature: ENVO:human-associated habitat; material: ENVO:feces | place: Bangladesh | collected 2011 | reverse complement strand
TGATCAGAGTGGTGTAGAACTGCTTGGCTTCATCCAAGAAAAGCTCATTCTTGAATACCTCGTCCCTTGCCGTGAACAGGTGTTTTTCGTATGTGGATTGAGGAAGAAGTCAAGCCCGGCAATCTCTCCAACGGCACGGTGATGGCCTATCAGGGCGCTGTGGGGCGCATCAAGCAATTCCCCATCGGCAGCCGGAAGCTCAAAACCGTGACCTCGGAGCATTTGCAGATGTTCTTCGATCTCCTGTCTTTCGGAGGCACCAATGCCGACGGAACGAAGGTCAAGCCCATCAGCAAGGGCTATATGCGGCAGTTCTCGGCGGTGATGCAGGGAGCGTTCCGGTTTGCGGTCTTCCCCAAGCGGCTCATTACCTTTAACCCCATGCAGTATATCAAGATCAGGCAGAAGCAGGAATGCTACTAGCTGTTCAATGAGGACAGCGAGGACGGGCTGACAGTCCCGACGATTTCCTATGATCAGTTCAAGACCCTGACGAACTATCTGAAAAAGAAGGATAACCCGGCGCTCCTGCCCATTCAGCTCGCCTACTATACCGGGCTTCGGATCGGCGAGGTCTGCGCCCTCACATGGCAGGACATTGACCTCAAGGAGCAGACCATCACGGTGCGGCGCAGTATGCGTTACAACGGGACAAGGCACAAGCCGGAGGTCGGCACCACCAAGCGGAGCAAAATCCGCACGGTAGTGCTTGCCGCCCATCTTCAGCACCTGTGCCGGGTTGTAGCAGAGCAGCAGCGAGGTGTTGGGAAGGTTCAGGCAGGCATCGTCCTCGTCAAAACAGAGCAGGATACCGGGAGCTTCGTCCAGCGTGATGACGGTCAGCTCCATATCCGGGGCAATGGCTGCGAGGTAGACCTCACCGCCCCGGTTTGCCGCCAGCGCAGCGCAGATACGCACATCAATGGTGATCTCTTCGGAGCGGATGGTGCGGTTGGAATAATCATTCATAGACTGTTCTCCTTTTGTTTGCAAAAGAAAAAGACCCCATCGGGTCTTTCGTTACGGTATAAGTCAGCGTTCGTTCTGCCGCTGCTGCTTGCGCTGCCACTGTTCCAGCAGCTTGATGATGGTGTCTTCCATCTGTTTCGGGGTGTAGCTGCGCGGGAAATACTTCCGCAGGGTGTCGTTTTTGATGACCACCTTGTCCAGCTCGTCCTTTTTCTCTTCTCCCATGACCGCAAAGGCAACGTCATACGAGAAGTGCCCTTCCTGTGCCAGCTTTTTGAGCCGCTGTGCTTGGGAAAGGGACGGCGCATTCTGGGTGTCGTTCATCGCTTCTAAAAAATCCCGCTGTTGGCTTTCGTCCAGATAGGACAACTCCACAGCGGGATTGAAGGCAATTTTCTTTTCGTCCACCATGTCCAGCAGTTCAGGAACAAGATTGGTGAGCCGAATAAAACGCTGAACGTTTCGTGTGCTTTCACCAGCACTTTCGGCAAGTTCTGAATCCGCGCGGAACTTCGTGCCAACTTGGCACGAAGTTAAATCTGACCTAGCACCTTGATTTTTTAGGGCTTCCAGCTTCATTTTGTAGGCAAAAGCCCTTTCACTGGGCAGGATGTTCTCACGTTGAAGATTGCTATCCACCATAAGCAGAACTGCGGCATCATCATCCATCTGACGGACGATGACCGGCAGGTTTTCCAGCCCCGCAAGCTGGGCTGCGTGCTGACGGCGATGCCCGGAGATGATCTCGTAGCCGTCACCGTCCGGGCGTGGGCGTGCAATCAGCGGAGAAAGCACACCGTACTGCTCCACGCTTTCCACCGTGCGCTGCATGGATTCATCGTCCAAGACCTTAAAGGGGTGGTTTTTGAAGGGAAATAGCTCCCCGATGGGAATCTGCTGAACCTGTTCCCGTTGTTGTTCCTGTCGAGATTCTTCCGTGGAGAAAATGTCATCTGCCCCTTTCAGCGACACGCTTAAGCTGTTTTTCGGCATTCGCCAGCACCTCCTTCGTCAGAGATTGGTAGGCTTCTGCCACCTTACCTTTGGGGTCGTGCTGGAAAATACTTTTGCCCACGGCACTGATCTCCGCAGCACGGACAGACCGGGGAATGGTCTGGTCGAACACTTTCAAGTGTTTTCCGTATGCCTGCCGGATCAGATTGCTGATCTGCTTTCCGTAGTTGGTGCGGCTGTCGGTCATGGTAAGCAAAATGCCCTCGATTTTCAGTTTCGGGTTGATCTGCCGTCGGACCTTCTGCACGGTCTGCAAAAGCTGTTCCAGACCCTTTGCCGACAGATACTGCGCCTGCACAGGAATCAGGGCAGTGTCCGCTGCTGCCAGTGCATTCACGGTCAGCATCCCAAGGGAAGGGGTACAGTCCAACAGAATGAAATCGTACTCGTGCTTTGCACCTTCCAACACCTGTTTCAGCATCTTTTCCCGGTTCATGCAGTTGACAAGGGAGACTTCCAGCCCTGCCAGTTCGATGTTGGCAGGAATCAGGTCAACGCCCTCCGCATGGTGCAGGATGCCGTCACCGGGCGGAATGGGCTGGTCGTTCATGGCTTTTGCCATCAGGGTGGAAAGGGTGGTGGGCAGTTCATCGGGCTGCTGCCAGCCCATGCTGATGGCAATGTCCGCATGGCGGGCAAATATAAATCTGCACGCAGTGCGCACAACTAGCCATAGGAGCGAAGCGACTATGGTCAAGCTGCCCTGCGGGTCGGCGTCCACCAACAGGACTTTTTTGCCCTCCATCGCCAGCCCGATGCCCAGATTTTCACAGGTGGTGGTCTTGCCAGTGCCGCCCTTCTGGTTGACGATGGCTATCGTGGTTGCTTTCTTTGAAATTTTCATCACCTCCGATTCGCTAAGTCGTGGTTGGTTTGGTTCTGATAGAAAAGCTGCATTGTGGTGGGTGCATTATACAGAGAAGCAAGCAGATATTGTTTCATGTTACGGATTGGGCTGCTGTTCTCTGCAAGGCACTTCAGCACAAAGCGGATGTGGTCGGCGTTCAGCTTCATAAACCGGCTACGCACCACCTCGGCGGGCTTATCATCCCCGGCGATGTGCAGCAGCTTGCGGTTGGTGGCACAGGTATCCACCAGTAAATTCACGATTTGATAGAGGGTATCCTCATCGTCCGGGCAGAGCCGGAGCAGAAGGTCTATTTCTAAAGAATGTGAAAAATATTCTTCGAGCAGTTCACGATTCTTCATCTTCTCCGATTCGTCGGAAAGGATAGGATTCGTATTATTCATCTCTGTTTTATTCTCTTTCTTCTTAATACCTCGTGATTTTACCGGGTCTTGACAAGCGATTTTAGAGCCACAAGAATCGTCATTATCGCGACTCTTGACACGCTCCTTTGAAGATTCTGCCGAAAAGTTTTTCACATACACCAAACATGGCTTTCCTTGCCCTCGACGTTTTCGTTCAATCAAACCAAATTTTTCAAGCTCCCGAAGCAGTCGGGTCGCTTTGTTGTCTGCGCAACGCAAAGTCCTCTTGACATCCTCAATCGTGAAGATGATGAACACTCGACCTTTTTTGTCAAACCATTCATTTTTAACAGAAAGGCTCATACGGTCAAGCAGGATGCCGTACAGAGTTTTTGCATCGGTTGACAGATCTTGAAACTGCTGCTCCTGAAAAAGAGCCTTTGGAATGCGGAAGAACGAAAAGAGTTCTCCGGCCTGTCCGTAAAAGTAGTCATGGGTCATACAATTCTGTCAAGGATGAAAAAACGACGATGGTTCATTGACATGGTTGACAAATCCTCCTTATAGATAATTCGTGCAAACAAAAAGCGCAACTTCGATTGATGAAAATCGAAATTGCGCGATGTAACTTAGCTGGGGGAGAAAAGTCATTTGTCGGGGTCGTTTGACCACAATTTGACCACAAAAGGAATGAAACGTCTTGACATCCAATGAAACAGAATGATATAATACATTTGAAATTTAACGATACTGAGTCTAGGCAGTATCGGATTGTACATTGTGTTTTCGAGAGAAGCACAATGGGGTTCAAGAGGCCGTGAGTTCGATTCTCGCTAGTCGGACAAAAAATCCAACGATTTCACGTTAGAAATCGTTGGATTTTTTGTTGTATGCCGAAAACCACTCGCTAGGCGAGTGGTTCCAAAAAGATTTTATCGGTGAGTAATTTGATATAAACTGTAATCATCTCGAATAGTAGCTGTTAGGTCTAAGGAGTGCCAATTTTAGCTTCAAAAGACATGAAGTTTGTAGAACGACTTGCTCCAGAAGGAAATTGGACAGGTTTTAGATAATTTTAGGACTTCATCGAGAGACTCCGTTGGCAACTGATAATGCCTGTCTTGTGCGTTTTACGCAACGCCAAGAACAGAGGGCTATGCCCGCATATGAAAAACCACCAGCTCGGCTGGTGGATGTTTATTCAGGTGTTATTCACAAGCCTGCAAGGGGCTTTGCTCAGAAAGTGAAGATGCTGACAATGTGGTTCCAGGCGGTCTTCAGGCAGGAGCCGGAAGCAGAGGAAACGCCGCTGGTGGTCAGCTGGATATCGCTGAAGGTGATGTTTGCGTTGCGTGCAGCGTAGAAGCCGACGTAGATGTAATCGGAGTCCACAGCGGTCAGTGCGTAGTCAAAACCGGCCGAGGCGGTCTCGTTATTGCCGTAGGTCAGGGTAAAGCCGTCAGCGGTGCCTACGAGCTTCAAATCTACGGTGTCGCCTGTGCCGTACTTGACAGTCGCAGCCGGGCCGTCGTACAACTCACCGCTCTTGCGGCCGAAGCAGTTGATCGCACCCTGATTCCGGGTGCCGACGGCGACATAATCGCCGATGGGGTCGGAGATGCTGGTATCAACATACATCTCATCACGGGCCATCAGGCCGAAGGAGACCTGATTGTTTTTTGCCAGTGAGTTGACGGTGGCCTTTGCGGTCAGAGTGAAGTTGGTGCCTGCAGGCAGCTTGACGTAGTACATCATCAGGCCGTCCACCGTGGACGCGATCTTACCGCGGTTGTTGGTGACGCCGAGGGTGATGTTTTGGCCGTCAACTGTTGCGGTGAAATCGCCGCCGGAGATTTTATCATTGCCGCCGACATTGCCGAAGACGGAACCATTCCAGACGGTGCCGTTGGCGTCGGTAAAGGCCGGCCAGAGCGTGCTGTTCTCGGTGGGAGAGACATAGCTGGAAGGAACGTAATCCGGGTTTGCGGCATCGCCGTAGAACTGCTTGTAGGTGGGCTTTTCCTTGTGTTTGCTGTACGCGCCCAGCGGCGTGTCGATGGTGAGCTGGTCGATGAGCCATGCGTTCAGCTTTGCACCATAGCTGTTGGTGTGGGTCAAGTCAAGACCGGTGGGAACCAGATTGCCCTTTTTGCCTTCTTTTGCGCCGGTAAAGCTGTGGGTGTACTGAGCCTTTTTGCCCATCGTGATGTTCTCGTTGATGGTAGCATCGGTCAGATCCACGCAGATGAGGTGCAGCTCGCTGCACATATCACGGATGGCCTGTGCGTAATAGCCGCCCTCATAGACGGTGTCGCCAATGGTGACGGTCTGGGTCTTGTGGCCGGAAGCACTGTCGTAGCTGGCCTTGGTGTTCTCGTTCGTCAGGCGCGCAATAGGCGTGCAGACGACCGGGATGACACCGCGCTCCAGAGCAGGCTGGATGTAGTTGACATAGAGGCTGTTGGCAAAGGAGCCTTCGGTTTTGTAGTCGCCGTTGGGGTTGGTGTAACGGGCAGGCTCGGTCTTTTCATCGTTGTGGCCAAAGCCGATGAGCAGGAACTTGTCCCCGGCGGCATCGCCCAGTGCGGGTACGGTGTCGGAGCCCTTCAGCAGGGTAGTGTAGTTGGCCATGCCGGCAAAGTCCTTGCTGGATGCGCCGGAAACGGCCAGATTGTAGACGTTGGCGTGGAAGTAGTTCTCAAGCTCCTCGCCGTAGCCCTCGCGGGGGAGGTAGTAGCTGTCGTTGAAGGGGGAGACGGTGGAATCACCCACCACCCAGAAGGTGGCCTTGGCAGCCTCTGCCTGACCCCACACAGCACCGCGCGCACCGGCATCGGTGGCGGCCAGACCCTCGGCAGAGAGCAGCAGCAGGCCGTGCATATCAATGCTGCCGTCTGCGTTGCGGGTGGGAGCAACGGAGGTATCCAGACTCTGGAACCAGCTCTCCTTCACCGTGACGGTGTTGGTGGATTTATTGTGGCTGGTCTGGGTCTCAGCGTCCCAGTAGAAGTTGTCCAGGCCGTAGACAGCGGTGCTGCTCTGGCTCTGGAGTGCCAGCTGCTCCTTGCCGTCCGTGCCCTTGCGGAAGGAAATGATGCCGTCAGCGGCGTAGTCGGTCACGGCGGACTTGTCGCCGGTGTACAGTGCAACGTTATAGCCCTCGTTGTTGTAGGAGGTGGAGTTGTACACCTTCACGTCCGGGCAGGAATTGGAGTCGATGCCCTTGGCGGCGTTGTCGTAGGAGATGGAGTTGAGCAGCTTGTGGTTGCCGGGCAGGTTGGTGCCGCCCATCTTGAAGCCGTTGCCGTTGCCTGCCTCGATGGTGGTAGCCACATTGCTGAAGCTCAGGTTGCCGTTTGCGTCACAGGTAACGGTGGGGAACTGCAGCGGCTGCTTTTTGACCGGCGCTGCGGCCAGCATCAGGTAGCCGTTTTTGTAGGCTACGCAGTTCTGGATGGTTACAGCGCCAATGGAGCCGGTGGCAGCCTTGGCGAACAGGTCCCAGCCGTCGTCAGCGTTGTAAGCGGCGATGCAGCCGTCAAACACGTTGCCCTCGCCGGTGGTCAGCTTGGCGGCAAAGCCATCGGCATCCTCCATGGCGCGGTCGGCGTTGTTCATGGAGGTGCAGTTCTTGATGGTGTTGTAGCTGGGCCACAGAGCTTTGTTATCCGTAGACAGGCCGGAGACCTGCAGGCCGGTGTTGCCGTTGTTGTAGAAGTTCATCTGCTCCAGCACGCAATGGCTGCCGGCCAGCTGCATGCCCTTGGCACCGTCCTTGGTGTTGGTGATGTTCAGCTTGCTGATGCTCCAGTAGTTGCCCCAGACGCTGAAGCCGGTGCCCACGCCGCCAAAGTCCAGCGTGGCGTAGCTGCCGTCTGCGGTGGTCAGGGTGATGGGAGCCTCGGCGGTGCCATCGCGGCCGCGCTCTACCTTCAACTCACCGGTCAGGGCGTAGGTGCCGCCTGCCAGCTGGATGGTCTGGCCTGCGGCGGCGTAGTTCAGCGCGGTCTGCAGGTCTACGGCGTCCGCAGCGCTGGTGCCGTTATGGGCAGCAGTGCCGTCCGGGGTGACCACGATGACACCGTTTGCGCCCAGTGCCCGCAGCGAGACCTTCTTTTCAATGGTGGCGGTCTTGTAGCTGCTCAGCTTCTCAAAGGCGCTGATGACGTAGCTCTTATCCGGGGTGAACACCACCTTAAAGGTGGTGTCGCGGGTCACGGTGTAGCTCCGGGTCAGGGTCTCACCGACCTTGACGGCAAGGTTCTTGTCCACAAGCTTGCCGTTGGCGTACACCTTGGCGGTGCCGTCTGCATTGGCCTTGAAGGCCAGCGCGTAGCTGCTGCCGGTGCAGGTGGAGGGGCTGGTGATCTGGTACACCGGGGCAATGTAACTGGTGGGCTGCAAGGTCCACTCCGAAGCATTCCATGCACTGGTGGTGTAGGTGATGTTGGAGAAGGTCACGTTCATGCCGCGGGCAGCTGCAAAGCCCAGATACGCCTTCTTTGCCTCCTGCACGGTCATGGGGTCGTCCAACTCAGCATACTTGGAAACGCTGGTGGCGGTGCTGCTCTTTGCCGGGATATACAGGGTAGAAGAGCCGATCACCGTGCCGGTGGTGCCGTCCGCATTGATGGCGTACTGGGTGGCAACATAGCTGTTGCTGGTCTTGGCCAGACTCACGCGGTAGGTGTCGCCCTGCTTGATGGTCTGGCTGCTGAAGGCGGCGCGGGTGGCCTTGACCTCGTTGGAGGCGGCGGTCTCGTTGGAGATGATACCGGTGTAGCTGCGCACACCCACGGCGTCCTTGATCTCTACGCCGTCCAGCGGGAGCTTGGTGCCAGCGACCGAGATCTGGTTGGAGAAGTAGCTGCCGGAGCCGCTCAGGCTGTCGCGCAGCATCAGAGCAAAGCCCTCCTGTCCGTCTGGGGCGGGGTTGACGTAGTCGATAGTCACATCGGCCTGCAGGTAGAAGTTTTCCTTGGTGGGGTCAATGGTGGTGTAGTAGAAGGAAAGGCCGTCAGCAGGGGAGTCGGCAACGAACTTGCCGCCCTTCTTGTTGATGGTGCCGTCCTCCTTCACGGTGCAGGCGTTCAGGGTGATTTTGTTGTGGATGTCTGCATCCTCTGCAAGGGTGTTGACCTCTGCTGCGGAGGAGGTGCCGAAGGCCTTGAACTGCCAGCCGTTTGCAGAGGTACTGTTCTCTGCAAATGCAGCCAGCGGCGTCATGCCCAGCAGCAGCGCACCTGTCAGCAGCCCGGCTACAGTGCGCCGGATGGGTTGCTTTGCTTTTTTCATGGTGATTCTCCTTTTCCCGGTTCACGGTGCAGACACGGTTTGTCTGTATTGCGTGGACAATGTTGTATTCAAGGTAACATGTTTTCGGACATTTTACAAGAATCACTTGAAGAAAAACAACATTTTCAGCATTCAACATAAATTTTTTTGGCTGTTTTTGGATAGAATGCTATAAAAATGAAGGGAAAATGCGATTGTATGACTGCAAAACTTGTATACTTCAATACGTTAAAGAAAGTTTGGAGAACCATTCAAAGAAATGCTCTAAACAAAAGCAGAATACAGTTATTTTGACATAGCAACGCTACTTATATAGAGTGAAGCACTACTTATAAATAGTGGCGTCAGAAATTGAGATTTTGTGATAGAAAAAAGACACCCTCGCTTTTGATAGGAATCTCATAGGGAATTCCATATCTCAATGCGAAGGTGTCTTAATAACGAGGGTCATCTCATCACGGCTACGCTCTCTTTTATGATGTTTAGCAGCCGATGAAATTGCTCTGGCGAAAGTCGCGGATAATCTGAGAGAAATACTGCAATGCGGCATTCATGTCACAACGTAAGGCAAAAAGCTCTAGGCTTAACCCCTCTTCTTTGCGGAGCTTTCTGATTCGTTCTCCAACAAGGGATGCTAGTTCGGCTGGTTCAGATTCAGACTGGTCTTTCGCTTTTTTTCACAGAGAACACCTCATTTGCGGGCGATCATCAGATGCCACGGAACGTAAAGGTGAACTCCACAGGCTTGGTCACATCAGGAATATACTCCGGGTGGACATTGGCTCCCCAGCTGTCATCGCCGCCAACGCCCATCTGCTCGCCCATAGCACGGATGACCGTGTAATGGACCGGGGGCAGCTCGTAGGGATGCTTGGCACTCTCCATTTCATGGGGAGTGTAGGGCAGCGCAGAGAAGAACATGGGCTTTGCGGCATCCGCGGTAAACAGCAGCCCGCGACCCTTGCGGTCCACTACCTTGGCCCAGCGCACAGCGGTCTTTGCACCGCACTCCTGCGGCACAAGGTACTGTGCCATGTTGTCTGCGACCTTGTTCTGGTAAATGCCCAGCTTGGCACCATGCTGGCGATCCCAGTAGGTCTCCGCAGGGCCGTTTCCGTACCATTCCACCGTGTCGTAGTCAGCGTCGATCTTGAACAGCACGCCGAACTCCGGCATTGCTGCAAGTCCTTCCACCGGGTCATAGTGCAGGGTGGTCTGGATGCGGCCATCACCGAACACACGGTACTGCAGGCTGCACTCTGCTGCGGGGCTGGTCTGGAGGTTATAGAGATAGGTCACGACCACGCTGTCGGCTTCCACCTCGCAGGTGGGGTTCTGGAGGATGGTGCCGCCATGAACAGACGGGATCTCCTTGCCGATGCCCTTGGCGGTAGCGTACAGGCTTGCCAGCTTCCACTGGCCGCGAACGCCGCCCATGTTGTTGCCGCAGTCGTTGTCGGTGGGAGCGCGCCAGAAGTTGGGCCGGGGGATCTCCTGAATCATCTCTTTGCCGGTATAGCGGTAGGAAGTCAGACCGCCGTTCAGATCGGAGAACAAAACATCGAAATTCTCACCCCGGACACCGATATTGTGTGTACCGTGCGTAACGGTAAACGGCGTGACCTTCTTGCTGGGAATGGAACGGACTACAGCGATGACACCCTGTCCAAAGGCGACTTCATGCCCCTTCTTTGCCCAGCTGGTGTCCGCCTTCAAACGGAAGCTGATGGTCACTGCGTATTCACCGGGGAGCGCAGGAACCATAAAGGGCAGCGGGAAGCTGGAACGCTCTTCGGGAGCAACATCAATATTGGTCAGTTCCTGCTGCTGATACAGCTTTCCATCACGGTGCAGCAGAGCAACGCAGTCGAAAGCACCCGTAGAGGTGAACAGGTTCTTGTTCCAGACTTCGAAGCCAGAGTTGTCGATGGAAACGGCGATGTTCTGATAGCAGAACTTGACCTCCTGCATCTTGGGAGAAGGAGCACGGTCACCACCGTAGGCAATGCCGTTTCCGCTGAAATTATAGTCGGTAGGACGCTCGCCGAAGTCGCCGCCGTAGGCTTGGAACCACTTGCCGTAGCGGTCTTTTTTCCAGATGGACTGGTCGATGTAATCCCAGATGAAGCCGCCCTGATAGCCGCAGTCCTTCTGATCGGCAAGTTCCGTGTACTTGTGCAATGCACCGTTGGAGTTGCCCATAGCATGAGAATATTCGCACTCGATATAAGGCCGCTTATCGCCCTGTGCCAGATACTCTTTAATGTCCTTCACCGTGCTGTACATATGGCTCTCGATATCGGTGGTTTCGAGGAAGCGGGGATCATTGACCACACCTTCGTAATGCACCAGACGGGTGTCATCAAAGCGGCGGACCATCTCGGCCATCTGGAGCAGGGTCTCACCGCCAAACGATTCGTTGCCCAGAGACCAGATCAGAACAGCAGGATGGTTTTTGTCACGCTGGTAAGTGGAATTCATGCGGTCAAACAAGACAGCTTTCCACTCCGGCTTATCATTGGGCAAAACGCCCTCGATGCCGCGAATGCCCGCCTGATGGATGTCCCATGTGCCATGGGATTCCAGATTATTCTCTGCGATCAGATACAGACCATACTCGTCGCACAGGTCGTACAGTGCATCCTGATTCTGGTAATGGCTGGTGCGGATGGCATTGATGTTGTTCTGCTTCATGGTGATGATGTCCCGAAGCAGTTCCTCATGGGTGTGTACGCCCACAGCACGACCCGTAATGGAGCTGAACTCATGACGGTTGGCACCCTTGAACACGATGCGCTTGCCGTTGAGCAGCATCCGATCGTTCTTCAGCTCGAACTTGCGGAAACCGACTTTCTGCCCGGTCACCTCTATCAGATGGCCTGCATCGTCCAGCAGCTCGATCTCCAGTTCATACAGAGCCGGGTCCTCTGCACTCCACAGGTGGGGGTTCTCCACCGCATGGCTGAACAGAGCAGAGCCGCCGTTCAGCGGGATTTTTTCGGAGAACACTTCCAGCTCACTGCGGCGCAGGGTCAGACGGGCTGCGCCCTTGCCCTCCACCTGCAGTGCAGCGTCCAGCGTGGAATGAGTAAAATCATCCCCGGCAAACAGCGTTTTGACGGATACATCTTCCAGATGCACGGTGGGGATGGCGTACAGCCACACGCTGCGGAAGATGCCGGAGAAGCGGAAGAAGTCCTGATCTTCGCACCAGCTGGAGGAAGTCCACTTGAACACCTGCGCGGCAAGTTTGTTCACGCCCGGCTGGAGATAGGGAGTCAGATAGAATGCGTGTGCGGAGAAGCTGTCCTCGGTGTAACCCACATAAGACCCGTTCAGCCAAAGAGCCATGCCGCTTTCCACACCCTCGAACTCGATGTGGATGGGCTTGCCCTGCATGGATTCCGGCAGCTCGAAGTATTTCACATAGCTTGCCACCGGATTGAACCGCTGCGGGATCTCGCCCGGCTGTACCTCTTCACGGCCATCCCACGGATACTGAACATTCGCGTACTGGGGAATATCGTAGCCCTCCATCTGGATGTGTGCCGGAACATGAATGTCATCCCAGCCGCTGCAATCGTAATCCGTCTTTTCAAAGCCGGGGATGGCACTGGTGTAGTTCTTTGCGTAGGCGAATTTCCAGATGCCGTCCAGCTTCAGCGCCAAAGAAGAGGAGCCTGTCCGATATTCTTCGCGGGAAGCGTAAGTACGGAAACTTGCATGAGCATTCAGCACGTTTTCCTTGAAAAAGGTGGGGTCTTTTACTTTTGCAAAATCAAATGCAGCCATATTGTTCCTCATTTACCGTATTATGTGATTGAAAAAATTCCTTCATCGTCCCCCAGAGGAGATGGGGATTCCTCTGAGGGAAGAGCAGATGAAGGAGAAAAAGTGGATGGCGGAAAGATAGAGAATTACTTCACCGCGCCGGTGATGCCCTCTGCGAACTGCTTCTGCAGAACGAAGAACACGATCATGGTGGGGATGGAGCAGAACAGAACGCCCATCATCAACATACCGTAGTCGATGGAGTAGCCGGACGCAATGTTGGCGATCAGCATCGGCATGGTCTGCGCACGGTTATCGGTCATAACGACCTTCGGCCACAGATAAGCGTTCCATGCGTTCATGAACGTGATGACCGCAGCCGCCGCATAGGTGGATTTCATGATGGGAACATACATCCGGAAGAAGATGCCCGTTTCACTCAGGCCATCAATGCGCGCTGCCTGCATCAGATCGTTGGGGAAGTTGCGGGAGTTCTGTCGGAACATCATGATCAGGAACGGAGTGGAAATGCTGGGCAGGATGAACGCCCAGACACTATTCAGCAAACCGGCTCTGGACATCATCTTGAACAAAGGAACCATCGTGGCGACCTGCGGCACCATCATGGCGAGCAGCAGGATGCTGAACAAGCGGTCCTTGTTCTTATCATGATACAACTCAAAACCAAATCCTGCAAGAGAGCAGACGAACATGGAAATCACGGTCTGCACGATCGCATACAGGAAGGAGTTGCCCATGGCACCTGCCAGATTCTGCGATGCGATCAGATTTTTGAAGTTCTGCATCGCATAGGTGCCGAACATGATCTTGCCGCGGGCAACATCCAGTGAGGTATTGGTCGCCGCAGAGATCATCCACAACAGCGGGAAAACCGAAAGGAACGAGATGATGATCAGGAAGAGGTAAGCAGGGATCAGTCTGCGCTGGATCATCTGCTTCTTGCCTTTTTCACGCTGCACAAGTGCGTGGGTTTCTGCTGTATTAGTCACGCTTGTCACCTGCTTTCATGCTGATAAAGGACAGGATGGCAACCATCACGAAGATGACGAAGGACAATGCCGAAGCATAGCCGAAGTTTGCAACGCCCTGACCCATGGAGTTGTTGTAGATGTAGTGCGACATGGTGATCGTTGCATTCGCCGGACCGCCGGCAGTCAGGTTGACCGACTCATCGAACAGCTGCAAGGTGCCGTTGATGGACATGATGGCGGTCATCACGATGGTGGGCATCAGCAGCGGAACAGTGATCTTCCAGAACGTCTGCCAGCCGTTGGCACCGTCAATTTTGGCTGCTTCGTACACCGAGTAGTCGATGTTCTGCAAACCGGCCAAGAAGAACACCATGTTGTAACCCGTCCAACGCCAGATCAGAGCCAGAATAATGATGATCTTTGCGCTGGTGGGATTGCCGAGGAAGTTGTAGTGCGTTTGCAGGATGCCCAGCTTGCACAAAACCGTGTTTACCAGACCGTCCGTTGCAAACAGGGATTTGAAGATCAGGGAGTACGAAACCAGAGAAGTTGCACAGGGCAGAAATACGCAGGTGCGGAAGAATCCTTTGAACTTCAAATCGTGATTGTTCAGCAGCTGTGCCAGCAGGATCGCCAGGATCAGCATGATCGGAACTTCCACGACCAGATACAGGAAGGTGTTTCCCATCGAGCGCAGGAACAGTGCATCCTTGAACATTCGGGTATAGTTGTAGGTCAGCGGGCTGGCCCACTTCATGTTTGCACTGGAACCCGTTTTCAGGGAGGTCAGAAAACCGTTGATGATGGGGATAAAACTCATGATGGTAATAAGAACCGTGCCGGGCATCAGGTAATACCAGCCCGCACGACGCTGTTTTGCCATCAGAGGACCGCTTTTTTCGTTCTTCAATGTCAAACCCTCCTTCGGATGAATCAGAAGGTCTTAAAGACCCATCTCGAAGCGGAGCTGCTGTTCAGCATTTGCCAGTTCATCGTCCAGCTTGGAGCCGTTGACGGTGTTGATGATAGCAGTGATCAGGTAAACGCCGGCGCGGAAGTGGTAATCGCTCTGCTCGATCACAGGAACATGAGAACCCATCTCAACGATCTGCTTGTAAATCGGCTCATTGTTGAAGAACTCAACGCCCTCGTTGTAAACATCGGAGTCCGCACACTTCAGAACCGTGGTGACAACGCCGCCGTCACGCAGGGCGTTATCATAGGTCTGGGTGCTGCCGCCGAAGGTGTATGCGAGGAAGGACTTTGCCAGATCAACATTGCCGCAGTTGGCAGTGATGTACAGGCCGCAGCCGCCATTGGAGGCATAGCCCTCGCCGCCGTCCAGCGTAGGAATGGTGGTGATCTCCCACTTGCCGGAGTTCTCGGTGACAGCCTCCATGGTGGGGATGATCCAGTTGCCGTTCAGCACACCGGCGACCATGTCGCCCTGAATGCTCTGGTCGATGTAGTCGCTCCAGCTGTTTGCCAGATAGCAGGCCTTGCGCTTGCCCATATCCACGATGGTCTCGCAGACACGATGCAGCGTTTCGTTCTCGGTGATCCAAGGCTCTCCGTCCTTGAACTCGGCAACGCCCTCGGACTGCATCATCATGTAGACCAGATCGCCGCCGTCTGCGCTGGTGGAGAACAGGTATTTGCCGGTCTTTGCGTAGACCTGCTCACCAATATCGGTCAGATCGGACCACTTGATGCCGGTCATATCGTCCACGGTCTTGCCGACTTCAGCCAGCAGGTCGGTGCGGTATGCAAAGATAACCGTGCTGTTGTCCACGGGAACGCCGTAATGGACGCCGTCTACGATGGAGTAAGACAGCTTTTCCTTGCTGAAGCCGTCCCAGTCAATGTCTGCGCCCTCCACGGGAACAAAGGCATCCGGGTAGTCGGCAACATAACGCTGGATGTAGTGATCCTGGAACTGCACGATGTCGGGCAGATTGGAATAATCGTGCGCGGAACCTGCCAGCGTGATGGCATTCTCAATGTCACCGCCGCCGGACTGCTCGATCACCTCCAGCTCAAACTCCGGGTCAACGTTCTCCTTGTAGTCTGCGGCAGCAGCGTTCAGAGCGGGGATATTGAAATTCTTATCCCATGCGTAGGCAGTCAGCTTGTGACCACCCGGCTGAGAACCGCCAACACTTGCACCGCCGGAAGCAGCAGTGGAAGAACCAGAGCCGCCACCGCAAGCGGTCAGGGCTGCAGCTGCACCTGCAGCAGCCATAACGGACAGAAATGCGCGACGCGAGATCTTTTTCATAATGCCTTCTCCTTCATTCATGAAACCTTGAAAACGTTGACGAATCCGAGAAATTTGGAGAAAGAATTGAACGCATTCACAAGTTGAACAATTCTTTTCTCCAAAGCCTCGTTTGTTATAGTCATTGTAACAGGTTTTGCGATTGAAATGCGGGTGCATCCAATCAAAAAACACGCGGATTCAATCAGAATCCAGCCGTGTTTCTGCACACAAAACGATGGTTTCGTCAGCTTGCCCAAAGAAGAAAGGTTTTCTTTGGCACAATGCTAAAAAGTCTTTCTCTTATGGATCGGAGGGATGCTTCCATCCTTTCTTGGCAGAGATCTTCTTGTCCAATACCCGACCGCGGTAGTCGCTGTTGTTTTTCTTATACTGGTATGGAGAAACACCCATGATCTTCTGAAAATTGCGGTTGAAGGAGGAAACATCCTGATATCCGACCCGCAGAGCAACCTCCGTCATGGGATAATTGGTGGAATTGAGCAGTTCATAGGCTTTCTGGATTCGTACCATCGTCAGATATTCAACTGGCGGCATATTGAGATATTCTTTGAACTTACGGCGCAGCTGCGCCTCGCTCAAGGAACAGATGGACGCAAGATCTTCCCCGGAGATTGGATTCATATAGTGCATCCCGATGTATTCAATGGCGGGCATGATCTGCTGCAGTCCAACCGTCATGGGGCGGATATGGGTCTTCTTCTCCGTATAGCTGCGGGTGATCAGGAGCAGCAGCGATGTCATAAGATTCTGTTCCACGGCTTTATGGTACTCGTGCTTTGTCTGACATTCGTTCAGCACCATGGTAATAAGCCGTTCCAGTTCTACTGCATCCTCTTGCGGAAGGCATAGAGCCTCACTGGAGAGCCGATGCAGAACAGATTCTACAAACAGCGGGTCGTTCGGAAAGGCACTGTTCAGGATTCCGGCAGGATCAAAGAAGAGATATTCCCATGAGTTCAGGCTTTTATCCCGGCTCAAGGTCGTGTGCAGACAGTTTGCGGGAACCACTGTGACTGCACCATCGGTATAGTCGATGCGCCGATCTTCCAGAACCATGAGACCCTGCCCCCAGCGGCAGATACCGATCTCCATAACATTGTGGAAATGGACATCCTCGGCATAGGTGCCATAGGTGCAGACCCAGTCCTCTCCTGTGATGGCCTGCACCAGCTCACCCTCCGGCAGCTCATAGTAGCGGTAGCTGATCCGTAGCTTATTTGCTTCCTTGTTAGGTTCCATATACTTCCTTTCTCCACACAATATAAGGCGTTGCGTAGGACGCTATACCTATTATAGATTATAGAGGCTTCCGCCGGAATGTATATGGAGACAATACAACAAAATATGCACAAAATCACTGGAATTTGTCAAAAGTGTTTACGGAGAGAGGCCGGCTTATTATAATGAACGTGCAGATTTCTACCTCTGGCTGTGTTTTATGCGTCTGCGGAGAGAAAACAGTATCTTGCAAGGATTCGCTCCATTGCCGAAGGCGGCTGTGCCATGAGCATCGTTGGCGATGTTCAAATACATTAAGTGTCTGGGCGGGCTGATGGCACATCAGGGAACCCGCTGCGTTTATGATGCTTTGCGAGAAAAAGAAGCAAAAAAGCATAAGCGAATTTAACAATAATATACTGCGCCTGTTATAAAAGAGAACGATTTGCAAAAAAAGAGGGCTGCAAGATGCTGATTGAAAATGCAACTCACAGCCAACAAGTTTACGACCCCACGGATGATTCCATCATGGCAGAGCAGGAACTTTGCATGGAACGGCTGTATGATTACAATCATACCCGCCCTTCCGAACACGTAAAACGAGCGCGGCTTTTGAAAGAAATGCTTGCAGAGTGCGGAGCAGGCTCAGATCACATCCAAAGAAAAACAGGAAGCTCCGTTGGGGAACTCCCTGCCTTACTTATCGCGTGTGGATTTTTGCAGGGTGTGTCCGGGTGGGCGCACCCTGTTTTTGTTATCTAAGCGTTCAAAGCTGTACTCAGTTCATAGACCTTATCAAACTGTTTCTTCCGTTCCGGAGTCAGGTGGTGACTAATAAGGATCAGCGTCAGGTTTGGATTGGCTAGCAGGCTCTTTTCCACACGGTCAGCGTTCTGTGCATCCAATGCGCTTGTGCCTTCATCCACCAGCAGGATAGAACGATTATGAATCAAGGCACGCGCAATCGCAACTCGTTGTTTTTGACCGCCTGAAATATTACATCCTCCCTCGCCCACGAGGGTATCCAACCCATTCGGCATAGACATCAGATCGTTTTCAAGTGCGCTGTCATGGATGGCGTTTCTTAACTGTTCTTCCGTAAAATCTTCGCCCAACAGAATGTTTTCGCGGATAGACGCATTGAACAAGAATACATTTTGCTCAATGTAACTCATCTGCTGTTGAAGCTGCTCCGTGGCAACCGTATGAATATCGATATCGTCAAAATAAACGCATCCTGTGTAGTCTGGGAGCCATCCCAGTAAAATTTTCAGAAGAGTACTCTTTCCACATCCAGAAGGTCCTGTCAAAGCATACTTTTTTCCTTTTTCAAAACTGAATGAAGCATGATTCAGAACAGTTTTCTTACCATAGTTGAACGAAAGATTCTCGACGGAAATCGAACGTGAAAATGCCGGTAGACTTTTCTTATTGTCATGCGAGACGGTATCTCTGTGATTAGACAGCTTTTCAAAATAAGGCTTTCCAGAAGTCAATGATAGCTGAAGATTTACTAGCTGCTTTAATCCGTTATATACATTGGAGCAGATCGTTGAAACACTTACCATAACGGAAAGGTTTAATATTCCCATCAAAATCAAAATACCAGCCAATAAGCGAACCGAAACTTGAAAAACAACGCTAAGAAAGCCCATTCCGTTTCCAATAGCACTTTTTAGCACCTTCAAATGATACCTTGGTGTTTCCATTTGCTCATTTGCCGTTTCTGTTCCGTAAACCATTCGATCCTTTTTTCCAAAAGACCGAAGAACATCGTATCCCGCCAAAAGCTCCTTAAATTGGCTGACTGCTTGTGCCTGAAGTCTAGAGCAAATATTTCCGGCATTTTCCAGCTTCTGATTGAAAATTCGGGGTAAAAGAACCATCAGAATACCAAAGATAATTGATACGACAAGTAAACTCCAATGAAGATAAAAAAGCGCGATCAAGCTGGAAACAATCTGCGCCAGACACCAAACATACCAAAAAGAGGCTCCCAGCCTAGCTGCTCCATTTGCGCTATGTCATTCGTGAATCCTGATAAATAAGATCCGCTTTCTTCTGCATGGTATTCAGAATAGCTTTTTTTCAAAAGCATTTCAACCATATCTTTTCGTTCCAACTCGTTGATTTGACGCTGTGCTCGGTAGTGAAAAACCGTTTCCATATGAGATGCCAGAAAGCTGATTGCCCAAACTCCCAAATGCGCAACCAGTCCAAAAAGGAAAAGCTGCGTATCCTGTGCCAATAGACCATCCAGCATCTTCATGGAGGCAAGAGCCGCAAAAACTTCAATACTATATGAAATCACTTGACACAGAATCGTCAAAAACGAATTTTTCCATGTTTTCTTAATGTAATACAGCATACCATTTCCCTCTTAGTAGATTTTTAGTGATACACTGGAGCAAGTCGAAGCTGCGAGACCATCAATTAAAGTTTTCTTTTTGCAGCGCATATTAAAACAGGTGAGAAGTTCTTTGCAGCAGAAACATTTTTCTTGAAGAGTTGAATGCCACCATTGGTAGTTTGCATTCTCATTCAAAACAACGCCCTTAGAAGAATCGACATACCCGATGAGATTTTGTGGATGATCAAGTGCTACTGTACATTTTTCGATTTTCCCGGCTGCTCGAAAAACCATGCTGTATCTATAACTGGCATAGCAAATTCTTGAAAAAACTCCTTGTGCACCATTTGCACACTTCATTCCAATTTTTTTGATGTATTGAACAGTCTACTGCAAAAGGATTTGAAATCCCATATCGTCTCATGTTATGCGGTGGTCTCCCACAATAGGGAAGCCACCGCCTTTGTTGATTATCGGACGAGCCAGCCGTAATCCTGTCTGCAATCTACCACATAATCTGCATAAACCGTATTATCTACGATTTGAAAGATGAGCATATAGCGTTTTTCAAACAAGATGAATCGGTAAGCATTTTTAGGAATGTATTCGCCTTTGAGCCACGGGCAGCGCTGCGGCATCTGCTCCAAAGATTTTGCAGCCTTTTCAAATTCGACCGTAAGCCGCTCTGCTGCCGCAGGGCTGGCCTGTGCCAGAAATGCGGCATGGGACACCAGCATCTGAGCAGTCCGTGCTGACACGATCACGCGATATTTATTTTGCTGCTCCATGTCCGGCGGCCTCCTTGATCGCACTGCGCATCATGGAAGTGACCTCATCAACCGAATAGCCCTCGCTTCCACGCATCCGGTCCTCTTCCACGGAAAGCAGCTCCTCACGGAGCTTCAGCATTTTTTCACGGCGGTTGTAGGTTTCGATGTCCATGACGACCAAGTCACCCTCGCCGTTCTTGGTGAGAAAAATCGGCTCAGCGGTTTCTCTGCACAAATCAGCAATCTCGTTGTAGTTCTGGCGAATCGCTGCGGATGGACGGATATTCATAAAAGCACCTCCTGCTCCTATGTGACCTATACATAATAGTAAAATTCTAATTATATTATATCCATATTGTACAATATAGTCAACCGAGCTATCATGAATTGTATTTGCTTTCAGAAGAAAAGGGTTAAATATAGATCTCAGCGCACTTCAACACTCGCATCTGCGCTGGCGTAATTGTTTGTTGTTCTCGTGGAACCGCCCAATAAGAATCCAGAAATTCCAGAAACTCGTTATAAACTGAAACGGGTTACGATTATACTTCATGGTTGTGGTCATGGGAATATGCGTTAATGGCGGTTCGGTATAAACCGGTACGTTCATCGTTACCCTGTCATAAGCCCGGAGTTTCCCTGCAAACATTCCGATATAAAAAAGGACGCTGCCGCCTCTGGGTGAGAGGTTGCAGCGTCTGGACGAAGAAGCCGCCGAAGTGGTGCGCCATATCTTCTCCCTCACGCTGGAGGGATATGGGCCTTATAATTCATACTTTGCCCCTGGAATGTTGCTATATGCAGGTTGGTTGAAGTTTATAATTCATATATAAAAGACCAGCGCCACTCAAAGTTTCTGGTCTTTCGCATGATGATTAATTGTTAATTCTCCTTTAATGAAGCAATCCATGCTTGGATTGCATCCACCAGTACATACTGCTGACGCAAAACAGCCATCCCTGTTGCGGGAATACTGGGTTCATTTTCTTTTTTCTGTATATTATATTCCAGATAGGATTTTAAGGTACTAATATTTTCCTCAATTTCTGCTATACACGATTTTTGTTTTTCAGGTGGCAAGGAATCCAAATTCACAATAACTGCGTTGAAGTCTAGAAAAATGTTAATAGGTTTTTCAGAAATCTCAAACATGAGCCGTTCAAATTCTGCTTCTCCGGCATCCGTCAGGGAATAAATCACTTTTTCTGGCATTTTCCCTTCTTTTACGATTTCGCCTCGGATTAGCCCCTTTTCTTCTAACTGAATGGCTTTTTTATAAATGGATGGAGTGCTGATTTTTACCCATTTGGATATGTTTCTATATTCTACTAACTTTTGAATATCGTAGGCACTCATTGGCTCCTTTTTCAATATTCCCAATACAATTAAATCTATGGTTGCCATGTGGAATCACGTCCTTTCGCTATGTTTTCTGAATAAAAGAACACCGTCAAATTCACTATAAAATATAGTATTGTATTTTATACTTTTTGTCAAGATAAATTGCCTCACCTCTTGACATATACTATAAATTATAGTACTATTATTTATACTGTGTAGTAATATAATCTACACTACTGTAAATTATACCTAAAGAAGCGAAAGGAGTTTTAACAATGAATGAACGCAACAACAAACTTGAGCTTTTGGGCAGTGCGCCCATCCCCAAAGCTCTGATGGCACTCGGCATACCGATTATGATTGGGATGTTGATCAATGCACTCTATAATCTGGTGGATGCCTATTTTGTGGCTGGTTTGGGCAAAAGCCAAATGGGTGCTATTTCTGTCGTATTTCCGTTGGGACAAGTTGTGGTTGGTTTAGGTCTTATGTTCGGTAACGGAGCCGCATCCTATCTGTCAAGACTATTAGGGCGCGGAGATAAAGATACCGCCAATAGAGTGGCAAGCACCGCACTATACAGCAGTATTCTGATTGGCACCATTATCATTCTGTTTTCTATGATTTTCCTCAAATCAATTTTGGCGATGTTGGGCGCAACAGAAACAATTATGCCGTATGCCCTGACATACGCAAGAATTTATGTGCTGTCCTGTATTTTCAACGTGTTTAATGTAACAATGAACAACATTGTAAGCAGCGAGGGTGCCGCAAAGACGACCATGTGCGCCTTGCTGCTGGGAGCCGTATTGAACATCGGATTGGACCCTCTTTTCATTTACACTTTGAACATGGGGGTAGAAGGTGCAGCAATCGCCACAGCAATTTCGCAAATGGTATCCACGCTTGTTTATCTCACCTATGTTCTTCGCAAAAAAAGCGTATTTACGTACAGCATAAAAGAGCTTTCTCCTACGAGGCAAATGATGGCGGAAATTTTGAAAATTGGAATTCCCACTTTGGTGTTCCAACTGCTGACAAGTCTTTCGATTGCGCTAATTAACCGCGCGTCCAGCAATTATGGCGATTCGGTCATTGCAGGCATGGGGGCAGTCACGCGAATTACTTCTATGGGAACGCTTGTTGTCTTTGGATTTCTGAAAGGGTTTCAGCCTATTGCCGGATTCAGCTATGGGGCAAAGAAGTTTGATCGCCTGCGCGAAGCAATCAAAACCTCAATCATTTGGTCTACAAGTTTCTGCTTAGTCGTGGGCTTGGTGATGGTCATTTTCTCCACGCAGATTATCTCTCAATTTACTAAGGGAGATACTCAAATGATTTTAGTGGGTCAAAAATCACTGTTTGCAAATGGGATCACATTCATTCTTTTTGGTTTCTACACGGTTTACTCCTCTTTGTTCCTTGCCTTGGGTAAAGGTGCGGCAGGTTTCTTTTTGGGAGCATGTAGACAAGGCGTCTGCTTTGTTCCTGTCATTTTGCTGCTGCCTATGGTATGGGGAATGAACGGAATCCTATATGCCCAACCCATCGCAGATGTGATTTCCGTAGTAATCACTGTATTTATGGCGTTACACCTTCATCGGGAATTGTCTATGGATGAAAAACAGGTTAGGTCCAATTCAGAAATGTAAAGAGGCGAAGAAAAAACGTCAGCTTGCTATACGGTAGTAAAAGAAGAAAACTAAGTACAGAGGAAGATAACATGAAGATAGAATGGATTTTATGTCCCTTTTGTGGAAGCAAAACGCGGTTGAAAATTCGCAATGATACAATACTGGATAATTTTCCGTTATATTGTCCTAAATGCAAACATGAAACCCTGATTGCGGTAAGAAAACTAAATTTATCTATCATCCAAGAGCCAGACGCACAGACGCAGAGCCGGTAATGCACAAAGTAGGTTTACTTGTGATTATCGGTTCTTTTTTATCTTAATATACAACGAGAACCTGCCCCGCCCAACGGCAAAAGAAAAAAATCCGTCGTAAAGCAGACACATTTTCACGCGCCTATGAAGCGGCGGCTTTGCAAAATCAAGGCCGCTGTTTCTTTGCATTTATCCTAAACCAACGACGACCTAACACCGTGTAAATCCACGGCGGCGTATAGGAGGATGCCGCCGTGTCTATGTTTTCCTTTATAAAAAAGGACGCTGCAGCCTCTGGGTGAGAGGTTGCAGCGTCTTTTTGGCATCAGAGGGCGAATGAGCTGTCAGACCGAACGGCTCTCAACGAATGCGACGCTTTTAGCCTGCATTTTCCTGTTCGTCAAGAATGCGCCAGCCGTCCATCAGGTCTGAATTTTCCATAATAAAGGTGTGGGCAGTATCCTGTCCCCACGAGTTGTCGTATTTCAGCATCAGATAATCGCTCAGCTCGGTTCGATTTTTGAACTTCAACAAGCGATACGGCTCCTGAAAAGCGACCTTTTCGACGAAATATACCGCATCCGATGTGGGAAGCATAACACCGACATGACCGATCATAAGAGAATTGTCCGTTTCAGAGAACTGATCGTGCAGGACCACGGAGACGAGACGGATCTTATCATCGTCCACGAAGGAGAGACCGCGTTTCTTCCATTCCTGCTGAATCGTTTTCAAATGGGTAGGAATATCGGTCGTATTGGTGGTTTTAACCGGGGCGAACAGCGCATCAAACTTTTGCCGTTCGTCGCCGCAAAGGGATTCCGGGTCAGAATCCAGTGTTTCATAGTCCATAAACAGGGTATCCTCGGCTGAGTCAAGGTCTGCCTTGCCCGTGACAGTGATAAAATCACCGAACAGCCCACAAGCGGTGATCCGACAGTTCCAGCCGGGGAAGGTGTCATATTTTTCCGTCCATGCGTCCTGCATGGAGTAAGGATCGTATTTCAGATCCGAAGGCTTGGCATTTTCAAACCCTGTGGTGAGCCATGCCGGGTCCACAGCATTGTTGAACTTTTGCACATGATCCAAGAAGGTCTGTATCCGCAGGTCGGATACGCCGGCATCCTGCAAAAGCTTGGAAAGAAGAGCCTGTGTATCCGAATCTGCTAAATTGGAGTATTCGATTTGCTGAAGGACGGGCTGAGAGATTTTTTGAGTGCAGCCCACTGCCAGAAACGCACCGCAAAAAAGCGCAGCAGTGCAGACAAGAAAAGTTCGACGTTTCAAAAATGGTCACCTCGTTGTTTTTTTTTTTTTTTTGGAAAATTTCTTTGAGTGCCGGAGTCTCCACCATAGGCGAAGAGAGCAACGCCGTTGGTCTCGTAACGAATGGTATCACAGATAGACAAAGAAAATCAATGACTTCTGTCGTATTTGACCATATATAATGTTGCAGTATCCATATCCCATACGGTTAACGCCCATTTGGGGGAAAGACAATGCGGCAGTTTTCTGAACGATTTTCTTCATGTCGGACACAACAGGAGTATACCCAGGTTGGAATAAGAATTTTCCGTTTTTTCCGAATGGAAGGTTCAAATCGCTTTCCAGATAGACGGAGGATACCAACTTGCGAAGCGCGGCACGGCAATCCCATAGATTCCCCCATGCTGCAGTGGGAGTTTGAAGAAACGCCTCGTCCACATTATAATAGGCCGCAATCGTGATGTGCGTGAGGCTTTCCTCCGTATAGGATTTGAAGAGCCAGGAAGACCGATAGGGCATCTTTTTCAGACCGATTTCACAGAGATAATGCTGCTCCTCAGAGATGGGTTTCTTCTTTTTCATACATTCCCTCGCTTGTATAACGGCAGGCAGATGTTCTTCGGCGGGGCTTCTTCCAAGGCAACACCAAGACCCACACGACACAATCGTGTGGGTCTTGGTGTCTTATGGCTCGAGAGAGCAGGAACTATTCTCAATTATCCATTGCTGCACGAAGCTGTTCGTTTGCTTCTTCAACTTTCAGACGAGACAGAATGAAGGTGATGATTGCATCCAGAGCGAAGGGAATCACAAGATACATGATCCTCAGCATCGAGATGCAGGATTCGGGCTGAACGGCCAGACTGCTGTCAAAGTGGCTTGCAGCCAGCAGCCAGCCGGTGATTGCGGTGCCAAGACCGCCGCCAAGTTTTACGCCCAGAGAAGTGCAGGAGTACATCGTTCCGTCCACACGCTTGTGCTTCGTCAGCCAAGTGTACTCGGAGCAGGCTGCGATCACGGCGTTCATGTCGCCCTGCCAAGGACCCTGACCCAGAGCAGCGATTGCGGTAAAGAGCAGCATCAAGGTCACATTGCCGCTGCCCATGTAACCAGCTACAGCAACCAGTGCACGAGAAATCGTTGCCAGAGTATAGCTCATTACATTCAGCTTATACATTCCATTCCACTTTGCAACCAAGGTCGGGGTGAACACCAGCGCGATGATCAGAGGAATGTTGACTGCCCAAGAGAATACACCGAACAGATTCTGGTTGCCAAGGATGTAGGTTGCATAGTAGGTGCCCATGCTGATCATGGCACCGTAGATCTGCTGCAAAATGTAGGTGCCGCAAATCATCATATAATATTTGTTGCCAGCAAGCAGCTTTGCCGCCTGAACCAGATTATACTTTTCGTCCTGCTCAATTTCCTTTTTGTCGGTGGTATCCACCAATTCGCCTTCCGGCAGTTCCTTCACGGAGAAAACGGAGAGGGTGTTGACAAGCAGACCGATGATGGCGTAAATGATTGCAACAGTGCGCCAGCCGGCAGCACCACCGCCCAATGCCGTAACAGCACCTAGCGTGATGGACTGGATGAGCAGGCTGGTGGCAAAGGCGAACATGAAGCGGTAAGAACCCATCTCGACCTGCTCTGCGCTGTTCTTCGTAACAAGAGCGGTCAGGGCAGAATAAGCGATGTTGTTGGCGGTGTAGAACACGGCGTTCAGCAGCGTGTACGCAATCAGGAACCATGCGTACTGTGCAAACTGACCGAGATTCGCGGGAATTGCAAAAATAGCCACCAGCGTGATGGCGCAGCCGATGTAGCCGTACAGCATCCACGGACGAGCCTTGCCCATCTTAGAATGCGTTTTGTCTATCAAAGAGCCAAAGAAGATGTCCGTTACACCATCCAGCAGCTTGGAGACTGCGATCAGGGTGCCGACAATGCCGGGGTTCAAACCAACCGTGTTGGTCAGATAGATCATTACAAAGGATGACAGGAATGCGTATACCACGTTGCCTGCAATATCACCTGAACCATAGCCGACTTTGTTGTACCATTTCAAATAGCGTTTCTCCGTCATTTTCCGATTCTCCTCATTTACTTCGATTTTACAAGGCTTACGCTTTTTCGGCAAGATGTCAAATTCTCTTGCGTTTTGTCTGAAAGTATTATAAAATTTATATTGACAAAATCATATTGAAAAAATGGAACAAAGTATGCACAAAATCACACAGTTTGTGAAAATCAGACAGAACGCATTCCGATTCCGGCGAAGTCTTTAAGAAAGAAGATGGTATTGAGATGTATTTCAACTCTGGCTACTTAAACAACTCTCGTCTTGATTTCAAGGATTACACAAAACCGTTGGTGGTAGGAAGCTGCGGCACCTACCGCCTGAAAAAGCGTCCCATGCTGCCGACATACTGGAAGAAGGGCCGCAGAGACTATCAGATCTTATATGTGGCATCGGGCAAGGCGCATTTCTGGTTTAATGGAATCGAGGAAATCGTTGACTCCGGCCACATGGTTCTTTACAAGCCCAAAGAGGTTCAAAAGTACGTTTACTATGTTGAAGATCACCCGGAGGTGTTCTGGATTCATTTTACTGGCTATGACGTTAAGAACATTCTGGAGTACCATGGCATCTCTTTGGATCAGCACGTCTTTTACAGTGGAACCCTGCCGGAATATAAGATGTCGTTCCGAAAAATCATTCGGGAACTTCAGCAATGCGAATACGGGTATGAAGATTACATCGCTTCGTCGTTCAACAACATTCTGCTGCTTGTCAGCCGCCAGCAGCAGAACGGCGAAAACTATACCGTGACGATCCCCGAAGAGATCGAGATAGCGGTTTCTTATTTTAACGAAAACTACAATACGAAGATCAGCGTGGCGCAGTATGCCGAATCGCTGCATATCAGTACGAACTGGTTCATTCGTAATTTCAAACAGCACATGAAGATGAGTCCGGCGCAGTACCTTCTCTCCTTGCGGATGGTCAACGCACAGAGCTTGCTGGAAAATACCGACTACAGTGTCGGTGAAATCGCTGAGATCGTGGGGTACGATAACCAGCTTTATTTTAGCCGGGTGTTCAAAAAGGAGTATGGCATCAGTCCAGCGCAGTATAGGAAAAGAGCAGAAAACCAATGTGCGGCGCCGATGGAATCTGATGTCGGAGAAATCACCCGTGAAGATTAAAGCGGGAGTTCTACGGTACGCAGTGCCAGCAAGCGATGTTTTCGTCTATACAAAAACACTTTTTGCGTTGCAAAATACTTGTTGGGGAAGTGCCCCAAACCCCTTTGATCTGCATTTTTCAATGCAGGCTGCGCGTCCCGGCGGGACGCTTTTTACCCGGTGATGCTCTCCGGGTCGTTGAGGACTTGCATAAGGTGCGATGCAGCTTCTGCCAGAGAAGCATGCTTCATCTGTTCCGGGACAGGCGCATCCAGAAGCGAAACGCAGTGCAGCCGGGGGAATCCGCTGGATTCGTCCAGCAGGGCGATGCCCTTGGCACCCCGGCGCACATAGCGGTTCATCCGGTTGTTCCAGATGTCAAAATCGGCGCAGGCGGTGGAATCCGGGCGCTGGGCGTAGATCATCAACTGGTCCGCAAAGGGATACTTGTACAGCCGGGATGCCGTGGTCAGATAGTCCGTCCAGCTTTCCCAGTACCGGGTCAAGCCGTTGGCCGTGCGCTGGGCAAGGGCGAGATATTCTTCGGTTTTGCTTGGCATTTTGGCCTCCTTCTTCAGATTTTGGGGATAAAAAAGGACCGTCAACTTTTCGCATAGTGCGACCAGTCAACGGTCTGATTTTCGGTATTCGGTTTTTGTGTTCAGTTCAACAAACGGGAAATTTTATTCCAATGCTTTTTTTAAATCCAAAACAAATTGCTTTTGCTGTTTCCTCAAATAGGATTTTACAAAAGGCTTCATAAACCACTTTTTAGGCATCACATTCTCTGTAAAATCAACTTGTGTTTTATTTCCCTTTGCCATAAAAACACCAATCCAATGTCCTGCCATATTGCTATTTTCCATGTCAAATTCCCAGCGTCTATATGGCTCAACAGCAGTGATAGAAAATGTAGTTGCATATCCGTCTTTCGTATATTCAATAAATTGTTTCTCATTAATGATTTCTGTTTTGCTTAAATCACTTCGCCATGAACTATATTTATCAACAGCAAAGACAATATCCCAAACTTTATGAATATCATTTTCAAATATTGCCTTTATGTTTGAAACTGCCATTTTTTGCCCTCCAAATCCCGATTTGCTTGTTCCATAAAATTCATTTTATTCGCCTTCAAACTTGCTGGCGGCGAACAGCATTTTATGCTGTTTGCGGACGGCAAGTCCACAGGGGATAGCCGCTTTAGCGGCGCAAGGGGGTGTAGCCACCTTGACGGAACGAAGTGACGAAACATTCCCGGTCGGGCAGTTTTCTTCTGCCGACCGGGAGTGAAGCGACCCAGGACGCACATACTCCAGATAGGAGAGTATAGAAGTGCGCCCTTTAGTTCCTAAAGGGATTTTATCAGTTCGACAAACTGGAACTTGTCTTACTTCTTGTCATTGAAGTAGATGATAAAAGCACCCATTACTGCAATAGCAATGAGCAATCCAAACTCAACCCAATTACCTAAAAGTTCAAGTCCTACGACCGTACCTAAATAACCAACAATCAATGTAACGATTGCTGCCAAAATCGCTTTACCCATATAATCACACTCCTTTGTCAAATTCTAATCACTCAATTTCTTTTAACCTTTCAAACAGTTTGCGATCAATTTTATAAATTCCTTGATAAGGCTGTTCAAGATAGTACTTACCCCTGTCCTCATACGCGAAGATAGTGCTTGTTCCTGTCTCAAGCCGGAAGTCAATCTTGATATAACTTTCCACTTGTGGAAAGTCTTGAACACTTTCCTTCTTAGTCGGTTCAGAACTGGAAATATCGGCGATTACTTCACTTATCCAAGTTTTGTCTGAATGATTTACTGTGTTTTCTTCAATGGTTATATCAATAGATGTGATCTCGTCGGCTTGAGGTAGCGTAATGGGCGCTGCTCTTTTTCCACACGCAACTAAAGTCAGTATACAGGTGATATACAAAAACCAAGAAAGAATTTTTTTCATGATCATATTACCTCTACAACTTCCGATTTATCAAATTGAACAGGGATGTTCAGCTCCGCTCAAACCCAAGATAGCGGGTGCCCTGAAAACTCAGCTTTCCAATGTCGCCCTCCACGAGCATTCCGTAGTCCGAACCACTTACGGTAAGCTCCATGCGGTCGCCGCTCTCTACCTGAAAGGTCACATAATAGGTCGTGAACGTATGCGCCATCGTATCGTCTGTATGGTGGCGAGAAACTTCCGTTCGCTTTGCCACAACCGTTGCCGGAACAGTCAGCCGCGGAGAATGGTTGTTTTTATTCCATGTGCTGATATTTCCGATGATGGTGTATAGGATCATACCCAAAACCACAAGGAACAGGATGGGAAACAGAATGCTGAACAGCATATCAAATCCAGCGTAAAACATTTCATTCCTCCAAAATTTCTTCCAGCAGGCACTTCACATCGTCCAGAAAAGATTCTTCTCCGAGAGTGTTCACCTTGAAGAACACCGCTTGACTGCCTCCTGCGGTGATGGCAGACAGCCGGATCGGACTGTCCGCATTCTGGAACATGGTCAGTGTCAGACTCAGGCGGTTGCCGCCCATCATGCTGTACCGTTCAAATACACGGACACTGCACCGGGCATCGCCCTCTTTGAAATCACTGCCTGCCTCTAAATCTGCCGACCAACTGCTGTCCGGGATTTCATTTTCCAGCTTCCGAAGCAGCTTGTCAAAGTTTTTGTTTCGGATGGTCTTTTCAAAGATTGCCATAATGGTTCCTCCGTTCTGACAATTAAAAATCGGTCCCTTGTTTTTGATACGAGCAGAGCCACAGGAAAATTGCGGAGAAATCGCTTGAAGAGAGGGATTTTGTCTGACTTGATTATAGCATATCTTTTGGAAGAACAAAATACTTTTTCATCGGGCATCAGGTAGCACTGCATGAGCCGCAGTTCGTGGATAAGCCCCAGTCGGGTGCCGGTGTTGTAGAGCATCATCAGCATCAGTTCTTCATGGTCAAAGTTCATGTTCAGCCCTCGCTTTCCGGCATCCAGTTGGATTGCGCTCCGGGGCATCGCACTTTTCCCGGCGCATATCAATCCCGGCCTTATATTCCTCGGGAACGCTGTCATTCAAGAACAGCGGCAGATACAAGAGCGGGCAGAGGGGGGGGGGGGAAAGCCCGCCTCATAAGCAAGACGGCAGTAGTGGGCCGCCAGCTCCATATCAATATCCGGCTCACCGCTCCATGCGGCGGTCAGATAGGCCAAAGGTCGTTTCATCTGCCATTTGCAAACCTCCTTTTCATGGCATGAAAAAGCCAGTTAGTAAACTGGCCGGGTGGAAGTAACCTCCCTTCATGGTTTTATATATGAAAACGCCGCCCGTTGTCCTGTTGGGCGGCGTTGTTCTCGTCATTTTGAATTTTTAGAATAAATCCCTCTTGCCGACTGCCAGCAAACCGTTGATATATCTGCGTTTTCTGAAATCCTATAATTACACTCGGACCAAATAAAAATGATCCGACATGAAGTACGATGCAAGAGCCTGCCATTTCAAGATGGATGCCGGCTGCGTGGAACTGCTCCGCTGCGTGACGATCACTGTGCTGGAATAGGATGCACCCGGACAAAATTTGCCCGCTGCCGTGTTTTTGACATCCTTTTTATGATCCCGTTCATGACACCGCCCTACATTGCCTCCATGGGCTGGATCTTATTTATGCAGAAAAAGGGGCTTTTGCAGCAGCTGGTCCCAGCAGCCGCCGGATGCGAAAAGATCTTCTTCACACGGGGCGGTTTGGTGCTGGTGATGAGCCTGCACGTTTTTCCGTTCATGCTCACCATGCTCAAAAACGCCATGCTGAACATTCCCTCCAGTCTGGAAGAGGCAGGTGCAGTGTTCGGCGCAGGATTCGGTGCCAGGATGCGCAAGATCTTTCTGCCGCTGCTCTCCGGCAGCTATGCCATCGGTGCGCTGCTGGTGTTTGTGAAAACGCTGTCTGAATATGGCACCCCTTCTACGCTGGGCAGGCGCATCGGGTTTGAGGTGTTTACCACCGCGCCCACCTCATAGCCCCGTATCTGGTCGCCCTCCTGATCGTTGGCGGTCAGGAATATTACGATGGTGTCCGGGTGCTGGGGCTTTATCAGCTTGCACAGCTCAAAACCGTTCCCATCTGGCAGGTTGATGTCCAGCAGCACCAAATCAAATTCCCGCTGGCGGATGGCGGCGGCTGCGCCAAACTTCGCAACAAGATAATTGACACCGGTTTCTTTATCTACTACCACATAAAACCCCTTTACACTACCAGCGGTTTCCGTAATTTCAAATCTCTTATTTTCCATATGGATACCTCCTAACCATTCAAGAAGATCAAAGTTCTTGCTTTGCAAAAATACGATAACTGATTTGATACATCACATAGCACCACGCTAATGCCAGAAGCGGAGAGCAACAGAGAAGAATAAACACAAGCGGATCGGTCAGCTCAACTCCTAATGTGGTGAGAAGCTGGTATATTCCAAAACAAATCCCTGCCGGAATAAGGAAAGACACCACTAACAGGACACGGCCTCTTTCTGCTCCAAACTTAAATACAAGGGGAATCGACATACTACCAAAGATTAAAGCGATCACCCATGAAATCAAATCCAAAAATAAAAGTTCTCCAATCCCTACAAGGTCAAGCGTGATTTTATTTGTGATAAGGCCGCCGATAGAACCAACAACCAGTCCAAAAAGACTGCCAACAGCGCAGAAAATAGCCAGTACAATAAATTTTCCGCCCACTAGTTCTTTCTTGGAAACTGGCATAATCATGGCATATCGTGTCCACTTTGAATTATCGTCAAAAGAGAAGGTTGTTACAATCATCATGCTGCACAGGATGGCGCACTCGAAGATATAGCCTTCAACACCAGAAAACGGGATAAAAGCGGCTGCAAAGGCCACAAGGATAAACAGCATGGATTTTGCATTATGGCCGATATTGAATAAATCTTTTAGAACAAGGCTTTTCATTTTGCTTGCTCTCCTTTCACATACAACAGCAGAATATCATCAATGGTGGCATCATCCACTACGGCATTTTTATATTTTTTTCTGACCTTTTCCTTGTCCGCCACCAGCACATTCCATTGATAGTCGTCCTTACGGTAGGTCAAAACTTCTTCTTTGTCGAGCTGGTCGAACAAGACAGCACCGCAACGGACAATACCATAACGGTAACGAAGTTCATCTTTTGTTTTGCAAAAAAGAACTTTGCCCTGATGAATAAAAGTAATATAGTCTGCTACTTTTTCCAGATCCGTTGTGATATGCGAGGACATCAAAATAGAATGGTTTTCATCTTGAACAAAGTCAAGAAATACATCAAGAATATCATCCCGCATCACAGGATCGAGGCCACTTGTCGCTTCATCCAAAATCAGCAGTTTAGGCTTATGGGAAAGGGCAACGGCAATGCACAGCTTCATTTTCATTCCCTTGGACAAAGATTTAATCTCTTTATCCGTAGGAAGCTGAAAGCGTTTCAGATAGTCTTGAAACAAATGCGCGTCCCATTGTTTGTAGGCAGCACCAGCAATTTTTCCCACTTTGGCCGGTGTAAGAGTTTCATAGAAATTGATACCGTCAAAGACAACGCCAATGTCCTCTTTGAGCTGTTTAGAGGACGACAATTCTTGCCCCCAAAAAGTGACAGTACCATCGTCCTTACGGATCAGGTCAAGAATGGCATTGATGGTTGTGCTTTTTCCAGCTCCATTTTCGCCAATCAATCCCATGATCGTTCCTTTTGGCACCGAAAAAGAAACATGGTCTAACTTAAAATCCGTGTACTGCTTTGTCAAGTTATCGACTTGCAAAATTGCATCCATAGTTAATCCTCCTCCTGATAAAACATCGTTAGCAATTCAACCAGCTTTTCTAACGATATTCCACTTGTCCGCCCAATATCAGCAGCTTCTTGCAAATGTTCTTCGGCCAATCTCTGTCGTTCTTCCTGATAAAAGTCTTTGTTTTGAGCCGATACAAAACTTCCTCGGCCTACTGTCGTCTCAATAAAACCGTCCCTTTGCAAATCTTCATACGCCTTTTGGACAGTAATGACACTTACATGAATGGACTTTGCCAATGCCCGCATAGAGGGAATCGGATCGCCAGTTTTTAATTCACCACTCATAATCATGGCTTTTATTTGTGAAGTTATCTGCTCATAAATTGGCTTGCTCGTATTGCTGCTTATGATGATTTCCACAACGCCCCTCCTTTGTTCTGCAATGTACTTATCGTACAAGTACATTATAACCTTGCATGTTTGATTTGTCAATATGTCAGCCGCGGAAATGAAATACTACCTAACATCAAATTTCATTACATTCTCATAATCCAACCCGAAATGTACAATGATATAGGGTGATATGAGAATGAACCAAGATGAAAGAAGGTTTGACTTTCATGGGCTCGGGCTGGCGTTGAAAAAAGCCAGAGAAACGAAGGTTTAAGAGTAAGAGCCTCCGTTTTTTCATGCCGTTTTGGGGGGCTGCCGCTAAGTGGCAAGCAATGCCTCTGTGGCCACAAGCGGCACAAAGGCGGCTTGTTGGGGCTTGCCCCAAACCCGTATCTTCGGGCCAACATGGCCCGAAGTGTCAGCGTCGCTTTGCTCCTTGTTTTCATAATCTCAACGCTCCTTTTCATGCTTTCTGCCCGGCTCGGTGTAGCCCATCAGAGTGTCAATGTTCGCCTTGATCGTGACGATCTCCTGCATATCCCGTCGCGCCTTTTGATATTCTCCATAGAGCTGTTTTTTCTTTGCCGTCAGCTTGCGGCCTTCCTCCTTCAGCACCATCCATTTTGGGGAGCTTTGCCCCGCCCAGCAGAGAGCGCATTTCCGCTTGTGCAGCCCGGTACAGTTCAAGGTCGGCCTCATGCTCCGCAAGGAATTTCCGGCTGTACTTCGTCACCTTATACCGCTCAAAGACTGGGCGGGTTTTGGCATACTGAACCGTTGCGGCCTTTTGAAGGACCGTCCATGATTCTTCTGGAACAGATTTTTACGATCGATAAATCCCGCATGGAACGTTTTATGGGCTGCGCTGCCAAGACCGAGATGCTTCGCATCGATATGGCGTTGCTGGTCAGCCTGACGTTGAACGTTCTCACCGGGAACCGCGGCGAATAGCGGACGACCCGTGACCCGTAAGAATGAGGTGATAGCGATGGGACCGGAGGTGAGTGAGCCATGCGAAAGAGTGACCCCATGGAAGTGGGGTGCATTACCCAAAAACCAAGGAAGGCTGGGAAGAGTTGGGCAAGCGTGTCGCAACTGCCCACGCCACCTTATACATTTCCTGCCAGTTCTTGAAGTCCTTGCCGGTCAGGTCGATGCTGATGACCTTTTCCACCTGTGCATCGGTCAGCTCCCAGGTATAGCCAAAGTTGATGACACCGGCGTTGGCAATGACCACATCCAGACGACCAAAGGTCTCCCATGCCGTTGCACCTAGTATAGGGTTTTCGTTTGATGAAAACATACGGAACGTATTTATGAAATCCATCAACAGTTAAAGCAAAAAAAAAAGGAAGATTCTTACTTGTCGATCTGCTGTAGAAAATCACCTGAGTTTGGACAAAGTTAACAAAGTGAAAAAGAAGCCCGTTTCCTTCTTGACACTCCACAAAGAATATGGTATTGTAATATAAAATAAAATAAATTGTTCTTCGAGTGCTTGATTTGTTTGTGCCTTACAAAAAAGAAAATTGTACGTGAGCAGCGTCGTTGGATTGTTACCGTTTGGCGGGCTAGACCAACTCTGCATAGCATAAGCCGAAAGTGTGTTTCAGCCTTCGGGATGTTTGCTGTGTCGAGGATGGTCTTTTTTATTGCTTTTTTTCAACCTGAGGCGGAGAAACAATGCAATATACCGTCAAAAAATCGATCAACAACAACATTCTGCGCGTGGTAGACCCCACGGGCTGTGAGCGGATCGTCCATGAGCGTGGTGAACGATGTCACCCGCTTTGTGGATAGCTGCGTGCAGGGCGTGGAATACTTTTACAACTGCCGTTTTGACCGGGATGCACTGGATTTCAGCCGCTTTACAGTGCATTTGCGTTTTTTGCGCAGCGCGTATTTCAAGGAAAACAGGAGCAGGAAAACGATACCCACGACGAAGTGTTCCGCGCCCTGATCGCCCGTAATTGCAGCGAACACTACAAATGCGCCTGCTGCATTGCGGAGTATGTCCGCAACATCTGGCACAAGGAGCTCTCGGACGAGGAACGGGTGTTCCTTACCATTCACCTGAAGCGCATCCGGATGGGAAAGTAAGCCGCCCGCCTGCCGCACCGCCGTACCTCTGATTCTCCGCAGGCCGCGCCTGCGTGTGGATATATTTGCTGGATACGAATTTGGAAAAAGGAGAATTGAAGATGAAAGACAAGATCTTTGGCGTGCTGCAGCGCGTGGGACGCAGCTTTATGCTGCCCATTGCACTGCTGCCTGTAGCGGGCCTGCTGCTGGGTATCGGCAGCTCGTTCACCAACGAAACCATGCTGGCGGCCTATGGCCTGAACAGCGTCATCCACCCCGGTACCCTGATCTACACCATTCTGGACGTGATGAGCCAGACCGGCAGCGCCGTGTTCAACAATCTGGCCCTGCTGTTCGCCATGGGCGTGGCCATCGGCATGGCCCGCAAGGAAAAAGAGGTGGCCGCCCTGTCCGGCGCAGTGGCCTATATCATTATGAATACAGCCATTCAGGCCATGATCAATGCGGCAGGCGGCGTAGAAGCAATGCCCGCCAACTCCACCACCACCATGCTGGGCATCACGACCCTGCAAATGGGTGTGTTCGGCGGCATCGTGGTCGGTCTGGGCGTGGCGGCGCTACACAACAAGTTCTATAAGATCGAGCTGCCGCAGGTGCTGGCCTTCTTCGGCGGCACCCGCTTCGTGCCCATCGTCAGCTCCATCGTGTATCTGGTGGTCGGCATTGCCATGTTCTATATCTGGCCGGTGGTGCAGAGCGGTATTGCCGCGCTGGGCGCACTGGTGCTGGCTTCCGGCTACGCAGGCACCTTTATTTACGGCCTGCTGGAGCGTGCGCTGATCCCCTTTGGACTGCATCATGTGTTCTATATGCCGTTCTGGCAGACCGCTGTGGGCGGCACCGCCATCATCGATGGCGTCACCGTGACCGGCGCACAGAACATCTTTTTTGCCGAGCTGGCTTCCAAGTCCACCACGGTGTTCTCGGTCAGCGCTACCCGTTTCATGGCCGGTAAGTTCCCCTTTATGATGTTCGGTCTGCCCGGCGCAGCGCTGGCGATGTACCAGTGCGCCAAGCCGGAAAAGAAAAAGGCGGCAGGCGGCCTGCTGCTGTCTGCTGCGTTGACGGCTTTCCTCACCGGCATCACCGAGCCGCTGGAATTTACCTTTATCTTTGTGGCACTGCCCATGTACGCGGTGCACTGCGTGCTGGCAGGCCTGTCCTTCATGCTGATGCACATTCTGAATGTGGGCGTGGGCATGACCTTCTCCGGCGGTCTCATCGACCTGGTGCTGTTCGGTGTGATGCAGGGCAACGCCAAGACCCACTGGGTGTGGGTGGTCGTGGTCGGTGCGGTGTATTTTGTACTGTACTACATCATTTTCCGCTTTATGATCTCCAAGTTTGACTACAAGACCCCGGGCCGCGATGATGCCGAGGAAGTCAAGCTGTACACCCGTGCGGACGTGAACGCCCGCAGCGCCGCTTCCGGCAGCACCGCCCCCGCAGGGGATGACCCGGTCAGCGCCCTGATCGTAGAAGGTCTGGGCGGCACCGCTAATCTGTCCGACGTGGACTGCTGTGCCACCCGCCTGCGCTGCACCGTCAAGGACGCGGCGCTGGTCCGGCAGGATGTGCTCAAGGCCTCCGGTGCCTCCGGCGTGATCTGCAAGGGCAACGGTGTGCAGGTGGTGTACGGCCCCAAGGTGGCCGTCATCAAGGCAAAGCTGGAAGATTATCTGGAAAATGCACCTAAGACCCCGGCGGCCCCCGCAGCACCCGCCCCGGCGGCCCCCGCAGCAAAGGATACCGTGCTGTCTGCCTGCCTGAACGGCACCGTCGTCCCGCTGGCCGATGTGAAGGATGAAGCCTTCGCCAGCGGTGTACTGGGGGACGGCATTGCCATTGAGCCCACCGATGGTGAACTGGTGGCACCTGCTGACGGTGAGATCTCCTCCACCTTTGAGACCCACCATGCCGTGGGCATGACCACGGCTGACGGTGCCGAACTGCTGATGCACATCGGCATCGATACGGTCAAGCTGGGTGGCAAGCACTTTACCTGCCTCGTCAACGAGGGTGACAAGGTGAAGAAAGGCCAGCCGTTGATCCGCTTTGAACTGGAGGCCATTAAGGCCGAAGGCTATCCCGTGACCACGCCGCTCATTGTCTGCAATACGGATGACTATGCCGCTGTCGCGGCTAAAGCCAGCGGCACCGTAAAGCAGGGCGATGCGCTGCTGGAACTGAAGCGCTGAGCGTTTCTCCCAAACTGTAAGGCAGGGTTGTTATAAAAAAGGGGAGAGGGGCTGTTGCAAAATAGCCCCAACAGAAAAATGAGATAGACTTCCCCGAAAGGGGGGCCTATCTCATTTTTTGCTGTAAGCTGAAACCGTCATGAACCAACTACAATCCCCAACAAGCATTTTGCAACGCAAAACAGGCGTTTGTATAGACAGACGTACTGCTTGCCACGACAATGCGTCCTTTCAGGCGTCAATTGTTATACGCCGAACAGAACATGAAGTCCAAGCCCCGCCACACCACACAAGCACATAGTCAGGATGGGATTCCACCTGAGCTTGCGCAACGCAAAGAACGCAACTGCAAAACTGCTGACACCGATCCAATCTACATTCCTAAATGCTTTTGCATTACCTCCGAATACTACCATAGACAGGATGGAAAGCCCTGCCCCAAAAATCAGTGCTACAATGACCGGGCGCAGGCAGGCAAGAACGCTTTGCAGCAGAGAAATATCCTTGTATTTGCGGTAGATGTGTGACAGCAGTGAAACAAAGAACAGGGCGGGTGTGATACAGCCCAGAGTTGCGATAATGGCTCCGGGAGCCTGTGCAATACGCAGACCTACAAAAGTTGCTGAGTTGACCGCAATGGGACCGGGTGTCATTTCTGCTATCGTGATGAGATCGGTGAATTCCTGCATGGTCAGCCAGCCGTGCTGTTCCACCACCTGACTTTGTATTAGAGGCATGGCAGCATAACCGCCGCCCACACTGAACATTCCTACCTGCAAAAAGCTGAGAAAAAGCTGTAAGTAGATCATTTTGCACCTCTTTTTTTCCACTGGTTCAATGTCCGTACTACACCGAAGGCTGCTGCAGCGAGGATGACCACAACCACATTGACATCAAACACTGTATTGGCGACAAACGCTGCGGCCATCAGGGCAATATACACCCACGAGCGGGTCTTTAGCACCTTGCCGCCGAGGTCGAATACCACATCCAGAATGACCGCCGCTACGCCGGCTTGCATTCCCTTGAGCAGCAAAGCGATGTAATGATTGGCGGCAAAGGCGTTGTAGAACACAGAAATGACAGAAAGAATGATCATAGGGGGAATGATCGTTCCCAACACTGCCACGGTCATTCCCACAAGCCCTTCTACCTGCCAGCCTACCAAAATCGCAGCGTTTACTGCGATGGCACCCGGCGAGGACTGAGCCAAAGCGGTCATGTCCAGCATTTCCTGCTCGTCGATCCAGTGCAGCTCATCCACAAATTTTTTCTTCATAAAGGTCACGATGACAAAACCACCGCCAAAAGTAAAGCTGCTGATGTACAATGTACTTAAAAACAGCTTCCAAAGCCGTGATGACCGTGCAGAGGATGTTTTGTTTTTAACCATACAAGTTTTCTTCTCCTTTTTAATTTTTGGACAGCTATCTTTATTATCCTTACAAGTTCGAACAGCTTTTACCTGTTAATGCTTGCGAAAAATCGTGTTTTCCGGTATCCTTGTTTTAAGAAATGCGAAATACGAGGGGAGTCTCTATGAAACACAATACATTTCTCGTCAAGCCGGCGTCCAGCCTGTGCAATCTGCGCTGCCGGTACTGCTTTTACGATGATGTTTCCAACAGCCGGGCGTGCAAGAATATGGGACTGCTTTCACACGAAATGGCAAAAGAACTGATCGAAAAAGCCTTTGCCGCCACAGAAGATGGCGGCAGCGTCCATTTTCTGTTTCAGGGCGGCGAACCGACCCTTGCCGGACTTGATTTTTTTCGGTTCTTTCTGGAAACGGAACGCTCCATGCAACGCAAGATCTCCGTGTTCCACAGTATCCAGACCAATGGGATCTGTCTGGACGAAGAATGGGCTTCTTTTTTCAAAACGAACTCTTTTCTCGTGGGAATCTCTCTGGACGGCACGCGGGAGAACCATGATCTGTACCGGATGGACGCCGCTGGGCAGGGAACATGGGACAAGGTGACGAGCACGATTGCATTGCTGGATGCCTATGGAGTCGAAACGAACCTGCTCTGTGTTGTGACCGGACAGTTGGCTAGAAAGCCGCAGCGAGCCTTCAAGAGCCTCTGCGAGTTGGGACGCCACGATCTGCAGTTCATTCCCTGCCTTGACCCGCTTGACACGATTGGCGGGCAGGCATATTCTCTGATGCCGGAACATTATGGTCGTTTTCTGTGCGGCGTCTTTGATGCCTGGTACGATCAGCTGCAACGGGGCAATTATGTCAGCGTCCGCAATTTTGAAGACTACCTGCGTATCCTGCTGGGAATGCCGCCTACATCCTGCGCTTCCTCAGGCTCCTGTGGACATTATCTCACAGTGGAGGGCGATGGAAGCCTTTATCCCTGTGACTTTTATGTTCTGGATGAGTGGAAGCTGGGAGATCTGAGCCACTGTACCGTCGAAGATGCACTGGACTCGCCCGTAAGCCGGATGTTTTTGAAACAGGGGCGAAAACGCCCGGCGGAATGTGCAGCCTGTGCGTATCAGCCGCTCTGCCGGGGCGGATGCAAACGCGACTGGGATGCCGCCGGGAACAATCGTTTCTGCACGGCATATCGTCAATTCTTTGCCTATGCGCTTCCTCGCCTGCAGACTGCTGCACGCTTTCTGGCACAACAAAACCGATAAAGAGATTCTCCCGGAGAGCAGGACTGCCTCCGGGAGAACTTTTATTTTACCTTTGTGATCTTCCAGATGGAATGACCATCGTAGAGAATGGGCTTCATGACATAGGTGTAGTTTCGGTCGTCGCATTCGCCGGTGGAGATCATCTCCATAAGCCGCAGTGCGAGCTGACGCCCCATTTCGAAGCCTTGCTCCACGGAGCAGGTAACATCTTCCTGCCGATAAGTCTCCTCAGAATAATCAAAACAGACCAGCGAGTAATCTTCTGGCACGGTCTTACCCATTTTTTGTAAAGTCTTCATCACCAGCCGATAGATGATATAGTTGCAGCAGACGATAGCGGTGCATTTAGGGATGCTCTTCAGAAATCTTTCAATGGAGCGGACATAGCGTTCGTTATGAGCTTCGTCGGAAATACACCACTTGATGTAATCATCGTTCAGATCCAAACCGCGACTTCGCATCGCCTCCGCCATGCCCTGAAACTTTTCGACACTTTGATAGTTATCGTACACGAATATCCCGGCGATATTGCTGTGACCGGCATCGATCAGACGTCCAATCAACTGATGGGCACATTCAATATCGTTGATGGTCACACGGGGACAGCGTAGGTTCCGATAGAAGTTGTTGTAGAATATCACCGGGATCTTGCGCCGATAAAGCTCCTTGTAGCAGTCAAGATTCGGGCTGAGGATGCTCGATTTGACACCATCCACGATGAAACCGTGAAAATTCTGATGTACCACAGTCTCCAGACAGCGGCGCTCGTTGCAGAACTTGTTGTCGGTCAGAAATACATGCAGATCTACCCGTTCCTGCGTCAAGACGCTGCGCACGCCCTCGATCAACCCGGAATTTGCACTGGTGTCCTGACCCTGTAGAATAAGGCCGATCTTGTAAAGAGCACCCTCCGTGTTCAAGTCTCGTGTCATTACTTTTTCCCGGTGAAAATAGGTCCCGCTCCCTTTAATCTTATACACGATCCCTTCATTCACCAGTCGGTCAATGGCAACCCGTATCGTTTCTCGGCTGACACCCAGCTTCCGGCAGAGCGCATTTTCCGAAGGCAGACGCTGGTTCCCGGAAAATTTGTTTTCGTCAATATATGCCAGAAGCCAGCGATATACTTGATCGGATTTTTTCTCGACAGCCGAGAGCATGGGCAAACGCTCCTTTTCAGTCGGTGATGGTGGGGCGGGTACCTTCGGCGTGCTGAATCCAGTTCAGCAAGCGCTCACGAAGCTCCGCCTTGACGTTGGCGTATGCAGGGTCAGTGACAACATTGTTCAGCTGCCACGGGTCCTTCTGCATATCGTAAAGGAAGTCGTCTGCATAAACATCGGATGCCGCAGCCTCGCCGCCGTTGATGCCGGGGGCATAGACCGAATACATGTAATTTTCCGTGCGGATGCAGCGTCCGCAGCGGCTTTCCGAAATCTGTGCGTAGACCTCATTGACTCTATTATGGTTTTTCTTTTCCACAACGTCAAGCAGATTTTCACCGATCATCTTGTCACCGACATCCACGCCTGCCAGAGCCAGCAGAGTTTTAGGGATGCTTTCCGTACTGACCAGGTCGGTGATCTCCTTGCCGCCCGTGAACGGACCGCCGCAAATGACCAGCGGAACGTGCAGGCAGCCGTCGTGGCAGGAGCGCTTGTAATCATCATAGCCATTCAGGTGCGCATCACGGTTGCGGGTCTTGAAATGAGAGCCATGATCGGAGGCGTAGAGGATGACCGTATTGTCATATAAGCCTTTTTCCTTCAGCTTCGCCACCAGCCTGCCGAGGTTCTCGTCGAGGCTGGCGCACTGACCCAGATAATCCGGGTATTCTTCCGCTGCATTGCCGCCCAGAGCCTTCAGGTCCTCCGGCAGAACAAAATTTGCAAATCGCTGCCGGGAACCATTGGGACCTTCGTAGTGGTCGTGGTCGTTCTGGTGGTGCGGCTCGATCTGAGATACAGTCATAAAGAAAGGCTTCTCGCCGGTGTACTGGTCGAGGTAGTCCAGTGCAAACTGGTTGATGCAGTCGGCGCGGTAGCCTTTGAAGTCGATACGGTTGTTGTTCTCGTCGAACACATAGCCGTCGTAGCCGTGAGAGGTGAACTCCAGCACGTCCGAAGCGCGCCAGTAGCCGGTGTAGCCGCCACGCAGTTCCAGAGGAACAGCAGTGATCGTGTGGTCGATGGTCGGTTTCTTTTCCAGTTCGCCGTCCGAGGCCAGATGCCATTTGCCGATGTAGGCGGTTTCGTAGCCAGCATCCTTTTCCATGTACTCGCCCAGAGTCTTGACGTTGGAGGGCAGCATCAGATTGTTGCGGAAGCAGCCGGTCTCGGTGGGGTATTTGCCGGTCTGGAACAGGGCACGGCAGGGACCACACACTGGCTGAGGAGAAAAGGCGTTGTCAAACTTCACGCCTTCTGCTGCCAGTTGGTCCAGATTGGGTGTGATATTCAAAGGTTGACCAAAGCAGCCGCAGGTGTCCCAGCGCTGCTGGTCACTGAAATAGAAAATAATATTATACGCCATGGTTTTGCCTCCTTTTACTGTTCCGGCTTGGCAGCTTTTGCTTCCTTCATCTTGCTGCGAAGAATGCCGAGAATGACTACTGCGATCAGAGCAATGAAGATCCAGCAGTACAGGCTGCTGACAAAAATTCTGGGGCTTCCATCCGAGATGAGCAGAGCGCGGCGGAAGTTGGTTTCCGTCATGTTGCCCAGCACCATGCCCAGCAGCACAGGAACAGCGGGCAGTTCCAGTTTGCGCATGAACCATGCCATTATGCCAAATACCAGTGCCACGCTCAGGTCAAAATAGCTGCTGTTTACCGAGTAAGCACCGGCAAAACAGAAGATAACGATGATGGGGGTCAGGATCTGCTGCGGGATAGAAACGACCTTTGCAAACAGGCGGGTCAGGTACTTGCCCTGCAGGAACATAAAGATGTTCACGAGGATGAGACCCAGCATGATAGCATACATGATCGCACCATCGGTGGTAAAGAGCGAGAGACCGGGGTTCAGGCCGTTGATCATCAGAGCAGACAGCATGATGGCCACGCAGCCGTCACCGGGGATGCCCAGCGTCAGCAGGGGGATCAGGGTCGCACCGCAGACGGCGTTGTTGGCGGATTCGGCAGCCGCCACGCCTTCCACAGAACCATGACCAAATTCTTCTGGGTGCTTAGACAGGTTTTTTGCCGTGTTGTAGGAGAACCACGAGGCCTCCGATGCTCCTGTGCCGGGCACGATGCCAACGCAGGAACCGATGATAGAACCCATCAGCACTGGGCGAAGCATCCGCTTATACTCATCCTTTGTGATCTTACCGTCGTCATTGCCGATTTTTCCGGCGTGGAGGTTCAGCTCGCTCCGCTTCAGCTCCGCCTTGCCGATGATCTCCACCAGTGCGAACAGGCCGATGAGGGTAACGGCAAGGTCGAGGCCCAGATACAGGCGGTGGACGCCGAAGGTAAAGCGGTCGTAGCTGGTCATGGGGTCTGCGCCCACGCAGGAGATGAGAAGGCCGAGGCAGGCAGCGATGATGCCCTTGACGAGGCTCTTGCCCGAGACGCCCGCGATGATGGTCATGCCGAACAGACAGACCATGAAGTACTCGGCTGTACCAAGCTGCGCCGAGATTTTGGCGACCTGGGGTCCGAGAAAGAGCAGCACCAGCGCGGAAAAGATGCCGCCGAAGGTGGAGGCATACAGTGCGATTTTAAGAGCCGCCTTGGTGCGGCCCATCTTGGACAGCGGATTACCGTCCAGCATGGTAGCTGCCGCATGGGGTGTGCCCGGGGTGTTGATGAGGATGGCCGACACCGAGCCGCCGTATCCACCCGCACAGTAAATGCCCAACAGGAACATCATGCCAGGAATCGCACGCATGGTATAAGTGACAGGTAGGAACAGGATGATGCAGAGGATAACGCTCAGGCCAGGAATGGCGGCAAATACGCAGCCGATGAAGACGCCGAGATTGATCCAAATGATGTTTTCCAGGGTGAAGAGCAGCCCGGAGGCCGGGCCGATAAAGTCAAACAAACCCATATTCTGCCTCCTCAGAAACTAACATTCAGCACGAAGTGGAACACGACCCAGATCAGCACCGCCATCGAGACGGTGATGGCGTAGTAGAGGGGCTTCTTGCAGCGGAAAAACAGCAGGAATGCCACCGCGCAGAACACAGCACCCACCACGAACAGGTCGGTGACCTTTGCCAGAAGATATGTGACCACCAAAATGAGGACAATGACCAGCGCCTTGGCTTCTACCAGCAGGTTGAGTGTTTTGGTTTTGACCGGGCGGTGCATCACCATATTGTACGCCTCCCGACCCACCAGAAGGGCGCTCATGACCAGCATGAGCCAGACCAGCATCGTCGGAAAGGCACGACCATTCACAACGTCCTTTTCGGAGATTTGTACCTGCTGCGGCATGATGAGCAGCAGCACAATACCGATGACAAGAAACAGGATGCCGCAGACCAGGTCTACGGGGTACTCGATATTCTTCACCTCGAGCTTTGCGCCCCATTCATCCAGCTTTGTCTCAGTATGTTCTATCAGATTTTTCACCAGTTTCAACTCCTTTTTGAAGTGTAAAAGCAGGGGGAAAGGGATGACCCCATTCCCCCTGCTTCAGCTTTTTCGCTACGAGATTTTTATCAGCCGGCTACGATGTCCTTATACTGCTCAACGATACTCTTGACGTTCTCAATATGAGCCTTGACGTCATCTTCACTCATCGTGTCAACCTCCAGCAGCATGGTATCGTTTAACCACTTGACCATTTCCTGGTCGGCAAGGATCTTGTCGTACAGCTCCTTCAGTTCTGCGACCTTTGCGGCATCGGTACCCTTGCGCGCCATCACGAAGCAGCGATTGCGGAAGAAAGGATAGCCCTTGGAGCCAACGCCTTCAACACCTGCGAAGGGACCGTTTTCGATAGACTTGTCGTCGAATGCACAGACTACATCGACACCGCCCTGCTGGTAGGTTTCGAGGATCTGGGACTGGTGAGAAACTGCGAAATTCGTTTCGCCCTTTGCCACAGCCTGTGCGGCCTCGGCTGCAGACTGATACGGAGTCAACTTGAGCTGGTCGCCAGCACCCATTGAACCGAACAGAGCCGCTGCCAGGAAAGCTTCAGAGCCGGTAGCACCGTTGACTGCCACAGACACCGGGTTGCCAGCCTTGACATAGGCTTCCAGGTCGTTCAGATTCTTAAGGTTCAGCGAAGAATCTGCGGACAGAACGAAAACGGAAGAATACAGGTTCTCAACGAACTCGAAATCGTCATAACTGAACTGCAGCTTGGAGGGATCCAGAGTCTCGGTAATGGCGAACAGACCTTCGCCAGCAAAAACGAGGTCCTTGTCGTTTGCCTTGGTGCTGGCCACCCAGGTGTTGACGGTAGCAGCATCGCCCTTGATGGCCTCTGCTACCAGAGTGATCTTCTTATCCGAGTAATCCGGGGACATGGCTGCAGCCTTCTGACTTACCATTGCTGCGACACCAGACGGTGCCCACGGGCAGGTGACCTTCCAGCTCTCCTGTTTGCTCCCGCAGCCGGTAAGCATCGACAAAGCAAGGACACCGGCGGTGACCAACGCCGCAATACGCTTCTTCATCATTTTACTCTCCTTTTTTGTTTTGTCTTTTCGTGTGGGGGAGCACTCAATGGTGCTCTTGTTGTCAACAGGATAGCATTTTCGCCCATCGTGAGTCAACAAATTTTCTTATTTCTTGCATAAAGTTGTACGATTTGGCTGCTAAATGGCCATTTCTGTATTCGATATGAGAAAATGTATTGTGCATATTGCTTTGCTGCACAAGTTTCTTTTGTGCAACTTGAAATGCCTAGAAAACGATCCGCTGACGGACGGAAAAGGGAGGTGCTCATTATCTGGTATTGCCTTTTTGGATGGAAAGAGGAGGGAGGACGGGCAGTACAGCATATGGAGGTGTTTTCCTGCCCTCTATAAGGATGATGGGGGTTATGTCCATGTGAGGTCGGTCTCGTCTGATTGATTGCTGACACCTTCTCACAGATAAAATAGCGCTCCATCTTGAAAACAGCGTAAAGATTTATTATAATAAAATAAATAGTTGTTTTTGCGTAAAGGAGGGCTGAATCATGGCAGTGCAGCGCACCTATCTGGCAATCGACCTGAAAAGCTTCTATGCCTCGGTGGAGTGCGTAGACCGCCATCTCGACCCCCTGAGCACCAATCTGGTGGTGGCGGATGCCTCCCGCACCGAGAAAACCATCTGCCTTGCGGTGTCGCCCTCCCTGAAAGCTTACAAGATACCCGGCAGAGCGCGGCTGTTTGAAGCCGTCCAGCGGGTGAAAGAGGTCAACACCCAGCGGCTGCAAACTGCCATCCGACAGAAAAAGGCAGTCCGGGGAGAGGATGGCAGGTACCACTTTGCCGGCACCTCTTTTGATGCCAACGCCCTGAACGCAGACCCGGCACTGGGGCTGAGCTACATCGTTGCGCCACCCCGGATGCAGCGGTATCTGGACGTTTCCACCCAGATCTACAAGACCTACCTAAAATATGTGTCCCCGGCGGATATCTACCCCTACTCCATCGATGAAGTTTTTATTGATGTGACGGGCTATCTGCCCTATTACCACATGAGCGCCCACGAGCTTGCCATGACCATGGTGCGGGAGGTGCTGTACAACACCGGCATTACCGCAACGGCAGGCATCGGCACCAACCTCTACCTTGCAAAGCTGGCGATGGACATTGTGGCAAAGCACATCCCGGCAGACAAGGACGGTGTCCGCGTTGCGGAGCTGGACGAGCAATCTTACCGGTATCTGCTGTGGAACCACAGACCGCTGACGGATTTCTGGATGACCGGCCCCGGTACCGTCAAACGGCTGGAAGCCCACGGCATCTATACGATGGGGGACTTGGCACGGTTTTCTATCTGCGGAGAAGATCGTCTGTATGAGATCTTCGGCGTGGATGCGGAAATTCTCATCGACCACGCATGGGGCTATGAGCCCTGCGGTATGGCTGAGATCAAAAGCTACAAGCCCAGCACCAACAGCATCAGTGAGGGACAGGTGCTGACCTGCCCCTACCCCAACGACAAAGCAAAGCTCATCGTCCGGGAGATGGCAGAGATTCTGATGTTCCGACTCACGGAAAAGAAACTGGTGACGGAATCCATCACCTTGGAGATAGGCTACGACCGGGAGAATGTGGACAAGGGCGGCTACCGTGGTCTGACCCAGACCGACCGCTACGGCAGAATCATCCCCAAAGCAGCCCACGGCACCGTCCGGTTTGATGCCCCCACCAATCTGGGCAGCACGATTATCAACGAAAGCGCAAAGCTGTTTGAGCGCATCACCGACCCGGCGCTGACGGTGCGGCGCATCACCCTCAACGCCAACAAGGTCACGCCGGACGAGGGCTTCTATCAGGTGGATTTTTTCACCGACACCAAGAAGCTGGAAAAGGAGAAAAAACTCCAGCAAGCCATGCTGGGCATCAAGAACAAGTACGGCAAAAACGCCGTGCTGAAAGCCAGCAGCTACGAGGAGGGGGCCACCATGCGTCAGCGCAACGCACAGATCGGCGGTCACAGCGCAGGAGGTTCGGCGGGAGGTTCGGATGGAAAACTACAAAAATAGCAAGATCGGGCGGGAGACCGCCAAAAAGTACGGGGACATTCTGGAGATGGAACGCCCCCAGACCGAAGAATCCCTCCGCAAGCACCCCCGGATGACCCTTCAGAACCGTGCCAAGATCTTCTCGCCCTTCTCTCCGCTGCGGGGGTATGACGAGCAGCTTGCCGCAGAAAAGCAGCGCACAGAGCGTGTGACCAAGCGCATTCTGACCGAGGAAGAAATGTCCGCCCTGTCCGATAAGCTGATGCAGGTCACCAAGGGCATGACCATCACAGTGCGGTATTTCAAAGAGGATACCGCCCATCCGGAGATCCCCGCAGTGGGCAACTACATCACCCTGACCGGAAAAGCGGACCGCATCGACCCGGTGTTCCGCACCCTGCAGGTGGGCGAAACCGTAGTGCCCTTTGAAGATCTGGTGGAGGTCAGAGGGGAGGGTATCATGGACATTGATGTGTATCTGGGCATCGGGGAAGAATGAGATGACTAAAAATGCTGAAAGAGATGTTTATAGGACAGCTCTTTCGGTAAAATGACCTCAGAAGAAGCAAAACACACTTCGGACGGAGGAAAATACCATGGCAAACGGTGATTACGGCTATTTCGGCAAAGGTGACACAGGCTATGCCCAGTACATGACGGCCTTCAACCGCAACTTCGGCGGCTCGTCCGGCGGTGGCGGCGGAAACCACAACAATGGCGGCGGTGGCGGGGGAGATGGCAGCGGCTGCGGCTGCCTCATCGCCATTGCGGTGGTGGTCGTGCTGGTGCTCATTGCCATGGGAAGCTGAGGGCATTTCCACAGCACTAGGCTGCTTGCGTGACCCGGTCACAGAAAATCTAACTAGGAAATGTTATCATATAGCCACGGAAAACACTGACAACATTCCGATGGAGGATTTTAATATGAAAGCAAAGTTTTATATCTGTGAGCACTGTGGCAATCTGGTCACCACCATCCACAACGCAGGGGTCCCGCTGGTCTGCTGCGGCGAAAAGATGAAGGAACTGCTCCCCAACACGGTGGAAGCCAGCGGCGAAAAGCATCTGCCGGTGGCAGAGCTTTCCGGCAGCACCCTCACAGTCACGGTGGGTGCGGTGGAGCATCCCATGGTGGATGTACACCACATCCAGTGGCTCTTTGTGGAGACCGAAAACGGCGGACAGCTCCGCTACCTCGCCCCCGGGCAGGCACCCAGGGCGGTGTTTGAGCTGGGCGGCGAAAAGCCGGTGGCGGTCTATGCTTACTGCAACCTGCATGGTCTGTGGATGACGAAACTGTAAGAAATAAACGGGCTCCTGCCAGTGGTTGAACGCTTGTAGGAGCCTGTTTTTGTGTGCAGTCAATGGTTCTGGCACAGGCGTATCAGACAAAATGGAGTAAACATTGAAATACAGAGAAATCGTGGACGGCATTTTTTTTGACCGCCCCAACCGTTTTATTGCCCATGTAGATGTGAACGGCACGGTGGAAACCGTCCATGTCAAAAACACCGGGCGGTGCAGGGAGCTGCTGCTGCCCGGTGCGGCGGTGCGTCTGGAAGTGTCAGACAACCCGAAACGCAAGACAAAATACGACCTTGTGGCGGTACGCAAGCAGGAACTTGGCTGGGTCAACATGGACAGTCAGGCACCCAACAAGGTGGTAGGAGAATGGCTCTTAAAGCAGGAGTTTGACCTTGTCAGGCCGGAGTTTGCATACGGAAAATCCCGCATTGATTTTTACATGGAAAAGGGCGAACAGAAATACCTGCTGGAAGTCAAAGGCTGCACACTGGAAGTGGACGGTATCGGCTATTTCCCGGATGCACCCACCGAGCGGGGGGTGAAGCACCTGCACGAGCTGGCACAGGCACAACGGAAGGGATATCAATGCGCAGTGGTCTTTGTGATTCAGATGGAAGGCATCACCGAGGTGCGGCCAAATGTCAGCACACAGCCGGAGTTTGGCACGGCACTGGCCGAAGCAAAGGCCGCAGGTGTGCGGGTGCTGTTCCTGCTTTGCCATGTCGGGCGGGACAGTCTGGAAATCGTGGAGCAGCGGGAAGCGTGAAAAAGAGAGGAAATGAAAGAACACTCTATTTGTGTTTGGCGAATGCAGTCTCCCTCGGCGGCGACAGCGACACCCTTGCCTGCATCACCGGCAGCATTGCCGAAGCCTTTTACGGGATGCTGCCTGAGTTGCGGCAGGAAACCTTGAAGCGTCTGCCGGAGGATCTGCGGGCGGCGTATCAACTGTTCCGGCAGAACCTCAAGCGTAAAATGTGAGACTGCCGGTGCACGGAATCTGTCCCCGGAGAGCTGTAACAGGCCCTCCGGGGGCATTTTTGTTTTTCGGTATCTTTTCTGTAGGAAAAAAGTGTGGTATACTGAGGGCGGTAAATCGGAAGTTGTGAACTTAGAATTAGAGGTGTTGAAAATGAAAATAATAATTATATTTATTGATTTACTGATGGCAACTGTTCTCTTTTTTGTTGGAAGTTTTTTTACCAAATCAAGGAATACAGAAAGAAGTGTGCTGTTTTTATCAGGAGATTATACTGGATTAAATACAGAGAAAATATGCAGAGTTACTGGAAAACGGATTAAGACATGGGCAATGCTCTTTTGTCTTGGCGGTATAATTGATTTTATCAAGCCGGGCGCAGGAATAATAATAGTTTCCGCTTTTTTTAGTATCTTACTTGTATTTCATTTGGTTGATATGACTATAAATCGAGACAAGTACCGGGTATAAATTCGCGTTTGTGGAGCGAAGCGGAACAATGAAAGCCCCAGTGGGGCTTTTAAGCGACAGAACGGTCTTGCGGCAGCAAGATGGAGGGGCCTCGCCCCGACAAGTTCCCGTTTACCACCAGGAACATCCATGAGGAGTGACCGTTATGAAGGAAAACAGAAAACTATTAAAAGAAGTGCTCAAGGACATCCGGCACGACATGACTGATGAAGAAGTGCTGAATCTGCTGGCAGACAGTAAGATCTCCGTCAGTCCTGAAAGCGAAAAAGAAAAGTATACGCTGGGGCAGCGTGCAGCGGATTCCATTGCAAAATTTGCCGGAAGCTGGGCGTTTATCTTTTCCTTTACCGGTGTTCTGATCCTTTGGATGGTGGTCAACACGGTGCTGGCTGCCAAGGCGTTTGACCCGTATCCGTTTATTCTGTTGAATCTGGTGCTGTCCTGTGTGGCGGCGATTCAGGCACCGTTGATCATGATGAGCCAGAACCGTCAGGAGGAACAAGACCGCCGCAGAGCGGAAAATGATTATAAAGTCAACCTGAAGACCGAGATCATGATCGAGGACCTGTACGATAAAGTAAACGCTATTCTTGCCAAGCAGTCCGCACTGGAAAAGCGGCTGCAAAACGATGGCAAAAATCATACAAAGCAGCAGGAAAACAACTGAATTCTGTTTTTTTTTTTTTTTTTGCCCCAAAACGGGACAAGCCGGAAAGCAACCGGCACGCGATTCCATCTCCCGGTGCTGATTTTTGTCGCATTGTGGTAATGAGGGAAAGCCAAATACAAGATATTGTTGCAAAAGTATTATTTTTTCGTGAATATTAGCACTCACATCTTGACATTGCTAATGCGCGGTGCTATAACAGTGGCGTGCTCAGGAGAAAGGGCAAAAGGAGAGCCGCGAGGCTCCCCGGAAAGCCTTTCCGATGGACGCTTCAGATTTTTTGCCCCGACCCGAACGCCGGGATTGGAGGAATGATT
>OBRI01000013.1_pt1 | contig 54775 bp, 45 predicted proteins | sample 1475581 | NCBI WGS metagenome assembly OBRI01 (sample SAMEA3360675, study PRJEB22359) | human gut metagenome | biome: ENVO:urban biome; feature: ENVO:human-associated habitat; material: ENVO:feces | place: Bangladesh | collected 2011 | reverse complement strand
AGACGCAAGCAAAGCGCAGCGGATGCTGGGTGCCGCAACCCGGCCTTGTCTGCGAAGCAGACTGAGAGGTTTTTCCCACACAAAAAAAGAGGCAGACTCGCATCTGCCTCTTTTTCCATGCACTTATCGCTTTGCTTTCGCCGTCTTTTTCCGCATGATGTCCCACGAGGGCATCTGGCTGCGCAGGGTATCCCACGCCGTCATCTGGACGCTCGTCCGGGTGCGCAGACCTTCGAAAGCCTCATCGAGGTACTGCATCTCAGCCACAGCATGCATCGCGTGGTCGGAGACGCAGAGACGGCCCAGCGGGGTCTTACAGAGCGCCAGGACCATGGCGTCCATCTTCCGGCGGCCGGGCGTACCGGCACGGTAGCAGTCGGTGTTCTCCTTGTCGTCCACGGGGATGTGGGCGGCTTTCAGCATCTCGCAGGCCTCCCACGCGGCGTCGAGGACCAGGTCACGCTGCTCCTTCGTCGCCTTGGAGAGGTTGCCGCTGCAGGCGTAGCAGAGATAGCAGGCCGGCAGGATGAGGGCGAGGTGGCACTTGAGCCATCCGTCCATGTCGCTGACGAAGGTCAGCTTGTACTTTGCGCCCTCGAAAGCCGTCTTGACCCGGTAGCGGAAGACGCCCGAAAGAGGCGCGGTAGCCCCGCCGAGGGTCATGCCCACGCCGACGTGGGCGCTGACGACCTTATCCACATCCCGGTGTCCGCCGCTGCTCTGGAAGCCGAAGGCGATCTTATCCGCCGGGCGCTGCATGGCCTGCATGACCTCCACGGCGTGGGGGTCGTTGCCCACGAAGACGAAGTATTCGCTCCTGTTCTGCTTGAGGATGGGCAGCACGTCGGGCAGCTGCCCGGCCTGCATCGTCACGAAAACGAGGTCGTAGCAGTCGTCCGGGGCCAGCGTGTCGATGGTGGCCACCCGATCCACCGTGGTGCGGCACTGCGCCCAGTGGCGGATGACGAGGCCCCTTTGGTCGAGCCTCTCCTTCCACTCGCCCCGCGCCAGCATGGTGACGACATTCTTTTTGTTCTGCAGCAGACGGTGGGCCAGCTCACAGCCCTGCACACCTGCACCATAGACCAGTATCCTCATCTCTGCCTGCCTCCTTATACAGGCCCCACCCCGGGGCCGGAAGTCATCAGTGCTTCAAAAACGAGAAGAAGCCCTTCTTCTCATACGGCTTTTCCTCTGCGCCGGTCACGGTATAGCCCGTGTCGGCGATGGCAGCCTTCAGGGCCTCGATGTCCAGCGGCTGGGCCGAGACGATGACCGTCTCTCCCTTCGTGTGGGAGGAAGTCACCTTCTCCACCTGCACAGTCTTGCGCACCACCTCGTTGACGTGGCTCTCGCACATGCCGCACATCATGCCGTCTACTTTCAGCGTCGTCTGGACCATTGGTCAGTACCTCCTAAGGATCGTCATCCACTGGGCAGACTGCACAAGCCGCCCGTGTATTTTTCGTCATTTTGTTAGTTTTGCCTAACTTTTTATGGGAAACAAAAGGCCGTCGGCCCCGCGCACCCCTCAGCGCCCGAGGCAAAAGACCCTGTTTTTCTGTTTCCGCTTTCATCATAACACACCGGTATGGTAATTGCAAGTGCCGGTTCCTCACAGTACACGGGTGTGGTATCTTTCTCCTTGAAAAGCCTTTTGTGAAAAGTCATACTTTTCCCTTGACAATCCACCCGTTTCGTGGTATCCTATCGCAGGCCGGTCAGAAAGGCTCTTCCCGTACTGCCCTTTCCGGCCCGCATCCCGGTGCCGTCCGGCGGCGTCCCGTAACACCGCTTTTGCGATGCACCGTATTTCTCGGCACTTCAATAAAACCCGTGTGGATTTTTACAGCATAGACGTTTGCTACTTTTCGCCACACAATGGCCCGCTTCAAGCCGCCGTTGTGTGGCTTTTCTTGTGCGGAAATTTCAGGAAAGGAAGCTTTTGCCCCCATGAACGATACTTTTATGAAGACGAAGCCGGTGTTCCCGCTGCTGGTGTCGATGGCTCTGCCCAACGTCATCTCCATGCTGGTGAACTCACTGTACAACATCGTGGACAGCCTCTTTGTGGCCCAGATCAACGAACAGGCCATGACGGCCCTCTCCCTCGTGTTCCCCATCCAGAACTTCGTGAGCGCCGTCGCCATCGGCTTCGGCATAGGCATCAACGCCCTTGTCGCCCTCTACCGGGGCGCAGGCGACCACGACAGGGCGGACGCCGCCGCCACCCACGGCATGGCCCTCTCGGTGCTCCACGGCATCCTCTGCACGCTGGCAGCTACCGCCATCATGCCCGGCTTCCTGGCCCGGTTCACCACCGACGGCACCATCGTCTCTATGGGCGTGACCTACTCCACCATCGTTTTCCTGTTCGCTACCGTGAACATGGCCAGCCTCGCCTTTGAGAAGATCTTTCAGGCCGTGGGCCGGATGAAGCTCACCATGATCGCCCTCATCTCGGGCTGTGTCTGCAACATCCTGCTGGACCCCGTCCTCATCTTCGGCCTCGGCCCGGTGCCTGCCATGGGCATTGCAGGCGCGGCGCTGGCTACCGGCATCGGACAGGCCGCCACTCTCGTCATCTACCTCGTGGTCTACAGCACCACCGAGTCGCCCGTCCATCTGCGCCGGGAGGCCCTGCGGCCTGACCTCTCTCTCGAAGGCCGTCTCTACGCCATCGGTGTGCCTGCCATCCTGAATCTGGCCCTGCCCTCCCTGCTGGTCACCTTCCTCAACGGCCTGCTGGCGGCCTTCTCCGAAAGCTATGTGGTGGTGCTGGGCATCTACTATAAGCTCCAGACGTTCCTCTATCTGCCCGCCAACGGCATCGTGCAGGGAATGCGCCCCCTCATCGGCTACAACTACGGTGCAAAGGAGCACGCCCGGGTGGCAAAGCTCTACCAGCTCACCCTCGGCATGAGCGCCGTCATCATGGCGGCAGGCACCGTCATCTGTATGGCCGCTTCCGCGCCCCTCATCGGCCTGTTCTCCTCCAACCCCGAGACCATCGCCATCGGCCAGACCGCCCTGCGCATCATCTGCCTCGGCTTTGTGGTGTCGGCGGTGTCCACCACCTCTTCCGGCGCGCTGGAAGGTCTGGGCAAGGGTGCGGCCTCGCTGGTCATCTCCCTCTGCCGGTACGTCATCTTCATCATGCCGCTGGCGTGGCTGCTCTGCCGCCAGCTCGGCCCCACCGGCGTCTGGCACGCCTTCTGGGTCACGGAAGTGCTGTCGGCCGTCATCGCCTTTGCGGTGTATCGGAAGAGCGTCGGCCCTCTCAGTCACCTTCGGTGACAGCTCTCCCAAAGGGAGAGCCATTGGCAGGCCGGTCAAGCTTCGTCTGGCCGAGCAAAGCTTAATTTATCGTAAACAGTAGTGCCCTGCTACAGAGGGCAGCAGCTTCGGAACAATATCCTTGTCAAGCTGTTGCTAGTCTTGGTAGCAGGGCACTATCTTTTACGCCACATTGAACTTCCGGCGGGCAGCTCAGAGCTGTCCGACATGCCAAAGGCTCCCCCCTTGGGGGAGCTGTCACGCCTACGGCGTGACTGAGAGGGCTACTCTTCCGGCACCAGCGCACACACCAGCCGCACCATCCAGGGCAAAAACGGCAGCCAGAACAGGGCGCAGCAGACGTTGAAGGCGGTGTGGGCGTTGGCGATCTGCCGGGAAATGACTTCCAGCTCCGGGCCTTTGGGGGAGATGAACTCCACCAGCCGGACGAACCAGGGCAGCAGCACCGCCGCCAGCAGGCTCCCGCTGAGGTTGAAGCAGCTGTGGGCCAGCGCGGCGCGGGCGGCGTCCTTCCCCTGCCCGATGCAGGCCAGCAGGGCCGTGACCGTCGTGCCGATGTTGTCGCCCAGAAGGACCGGCACCGCCCCGGCAAGGCCCAGCACGCTGTGGATGCCGTCCGGCCCGGCCTGACGGGCCACGTTCTGCAGCAGCGCAATGGTGGCCGAACTGCTCTGCACCACCATGGTCATAGAGAGGCCCAGCAGGATGCCCAGAAGCGGCGACTCCTTCACCCGGGTCATCCACTCGAGAAAGACCGTCTGCCCGGCCAGCGGCTGCAAAGCCCGGCCCAAAATGTCGATGCCCTCGAAAAGCAGCCCGAAGGAGAACACCGCCTCGCCCACGGCCTGCCAGCGGGGCCTGCGGGCCGCAAAGTCGAGGAGAAAGCCCAGAAACAGCACCGGGTACACCAGCGTCTGGACATCGAAGGCGATGAGCTGTGCCGTCATGGTGGTGCCGATGTTGATGCCGTAGATGACGGCCACCGCCCGGGGCAGTTCCAGCAGCCCGGCGCTGACAAAGCCGATGACCATTACTGTGGCTGCCGAACTGCTTTGGAGCACTGCCGTCACGGCCAGCCCGGTGAGGACCCCCAGCAGCGGCGTGGCCGTCAGCCGGGCCAGCAGCCGCTTCATGGCGTCACCCGCCGCCCGCTGCAAGGCGCGGCTCATCCTGTCCATCCCGTAGAGGAACATCGCCAGCCCGCCGAACAGCGCAAAGAGCATCTCCATCCCCCGCTCCATCCGCACACCCCCTTGTCCGTCAGTGTATGAGGGGTGGACGGGCGGTATGACGGGAAGGCTTCTTCTCTGTTCGACCTCTCAGTCTCGCTTTCGCTCGACAGCTCCCCTACCGAGGGGAGCCTCTGGCGAAGAGGCGAGGCTTTCCGTCATGCCAAAGCCTCCCCTCGCTAGGGGAGGTGGCAGCGCGTTAGCGCTGACGGAGAGGTTTCTTACAGCGGCCTGTATTTTTTATAAGGGCAACGCGCTCCGACTCAGCTTACAGCTGGCTCTTGTACAGCTCCACGATCTCCTCCACGCTGGTGTCGCGGGGGTTGCCGGGACGGCAGGCGTCCGCATAAGCGGACTCGGCGAGGAACCGGATGTCCTCTTCCTTCAGGATGCCGTTCAGGTTTGCGGGGATGCCCACGTCAGCGCTCAGCTGCTTGACAGCGGCGATGGTGGCATCTGCGGCCTCGGCGTCGTTCATCTCGTCGATGCCCTTCACGCCCATAGCCTTGCCGACGGCACGATAGCGCTCACCGGCGACGGTCTTGTTGTACTCCAGACCGACGGGCAGCAGGATAGCGCAGGCCACGCCGTGGGGAGTGTCATACAGAGCGGACAGGCCGTGTGCCATGGAGTGGACGATGCCCAGACCCACGTTGGAGAAGCCCATGCCGGCGATGTACTGGCCCAGAGCCATGCCCTCGCGGCCTTCCGGAGTGTTCTGGACAGCGCCGCGCAGGTTCTCACTGATGAGCTTGATGGCTTCCAGATGGAACATATCGGAGATGGTGCAGTGGCCCTTGGTGATGTAGCCCTCGATGGCGTGGGTCAGAGCATCCATACCGGTGGCGGCAGTCAGGCCCTTGGGCATGGAGGCCATCATATCGGGGTCAACCACAGCGATCTCGGGGATGTCGTTGGTATCGACGCAGACGAACTTGCGCTTCTTCTCCACGTCGGTGATGACGTAGTTGATGGTGACTTCAGCGGCAGTACCGGCGGTGGTGGGGACAGCGATGGTAAAGACGGCGTGCTTCTTGGTGGGAGCGACGCCTTCCAGAGAGCGGACATCCGCAAACTCCGGGTTGTTGATGATGATGCCGATGGCCTTTGCGGTGTCCATGGAAGAGCCGCCGCCGATGGTCACGATGCAGTCAGCCTCTGCGGCCTTGAAAGCGGCCACGCCGTCCTGCACATTGGCGATGGTGGGGTTGGGCTTGATCTCGCTGTAGACGGTGTAGGCGAAGCCTGCAGCGTCCAGCAGGTCGGTGATCTTCTTGGTGACGCCGAACTTGATAAGGTCGGGGTCAGAGCAGACGAAAGCCTTCTTGTAGCCGCGGGCGGTCAGCTCGGGAACGATGTTCTCGATGGCGCCGTGGCCATGATAAGAAATAGTATTCAGAACGATACGATCAGCCATTGGTAAAACCTCCTGATTTTGCGCCCCGCCGGGCGGCGGGTACGACTCTCTATGCTTTTACTTTACCACTTTGTTAAAATCCGTTCAATACCCCTTTCTTATGATTTCCATGAAATTTTTATACTTTTTTGCGTTTTTGCAGAGAAAGCAGACAAAATCAAAGGTTTGTTGACAGCAAAGCGCCCTCCGGCGTGGGCCGGAGGGCGCTTTGGATCATTCTTTACTTTCCTGCACCCTCGCCCGCGAAGAACTCCTTCGTGAGCTTTGCCACCGTGCCGGACAGCAGGAGCAGGGCCATGAGGTTCGGGATGCTCATCAGTCCGTTGAAGGTGTCGGCGATGCTCCACAGCAGGCCCAGATCGACCGTCGCGCCCAGAATGGACACGAAGGAGTAGACCACGAGGAAGGGGCCGACCACCTTGTCGGTGTGGAACAGGAACTCGATGCACCGGGAGCCGTAGAGGCCCCAGCCGATGATGGTGGAGAATGCAAAGCTGCAGAGCGCCACCGCCGTAAAGATGGACGACCAGCCGCCGTAGGTGGCCGTGAAGCCGGAGATGGTCAGCTCTGCGCCTGCCGCACTGCCGTAGCCCACCGGCACACCGCTGCACAGGATGACCATGGCGGTCAGGGTGCAGATGACGATGGTATCAGCGAAGACCTCGAAGATGCCGAACATCCCCTGCTTGACCGGCTTGCGGGTATCGGCGCAGGCGTGGGCGATGGAGCCGGTGCCGAGGCCGGCCTCATTGGAGAAGATGCCGCGGGAGACGCCCTTCTGCATACTGAGGAAGATGCTGCCGATGGCACCGCCGGTGAAGGCCCGCGGGTCAAATGCGCCGACGACGATGGAGGCCAGCACCGCCGGGAAGCGCCGGTAGTTGATGACCACGACGCCCAGCGCCAGCACGACGTAGAACAGTGCCATGAACGGCACCAGCTTCTCGGTGACACTGCCGATGCGCTTGACGCCGCCCAGTAGCACCATGGCCACCATCATGGCCACCACCACGCCCACGACGAGGTTGACCGTAGGCAGGATGCTGTTCAGGCTGCTGCCGTAGGCCAGCAGGGCCGAGTCGATGGCTGTGACGATGGTGTTGACCTGAGTGGCGTTGCCGGTGCCGAAGACCGTCAGCACGCCGAACAGCGAGTAGAGCACCGCGAGGAACTGCCACCGGCTGCCGAGGCCGTTTTTAATATAGTACATGGGGCCGCCCACCAGCTCGCCGTTTTTGTTCCGCTCGCGGAAATGCACGGCCAGCGTCACTTCGGAGAACTTGGTACACATGCCCAGCAGAGCCGAGCACCACATCCAGAACACCGCACCCGGCCCGCCGATGGCGATCGCGCCCGCCACGCCGGCGATGTTGCCGGTGCCGACGGTAGCGGCCAGCGCCGTACACACCGCCTGGAACGGAGTCATCGCGCCGTCGGAGGCGTCCTTTTTGTGGAAGATGCGGCCAATGATCGTTTTGATGGCATAGGGGAATTTCCGGAGCTGCAAAAAGCCTGTCCGCACACTGAGCAGCAGGCCCACGCCGATGATGCAGACCATCGCCGGGATGCCCCAGATAAAGCTGTTGACCGCCTGATTGACGGCCGTGATGGTTTCGAGCATACTTTTACGCCTTTCTTTTTCACTTTGACACAACGAAAATTATTTTATCGTATTTTAAGCGGCCTGTCAATTTACTTTGAACGTGAAATCTGCACGTCCCGGCTGAAAGTGTTAAAATAGCTTCCCCTTTATTTTCTCTGCTTCTTTGCCGCTTTTTTGCCCGCCAAAGCCCTACACAAACCGCGCGGGTTGTGCTATGATAAGGGTGAAATTTCGGTTTGGCACTGCCAACCGCAAGGAGATGTCATGGATGTCTGAAACATCTGCTCTGATGGATACGCTGCGGCAGGAAGGGGTCTCCCCCGACCTGCTGCGCGCTGTGGAAGAATACCGCGCCTCTCACGAGCTTTCTGAGGCCCTGCGCCCCCGCATCCCCTCCCCTGCCTTCGTCTACTACGGCAGAGAGGTGTGGGAGCAGGCGCTGGCCGCCCTGCTCTGCGGCGAAAACCTGCTGCTGGCGGGCGGCAAGGCCACCGGCAAGAACGTGCTGGCCGAAAACCTCGCCGCCGCCTTCGGACGCCCCGCGTGGGACATCTCGTTCCACGTCAATATGGACGCGGCGTCCCTCATCGGCATGGACACCTTCGAGGGCGGACAGGTCAAGTTCCGCCCCGGCCCGGTCTACCGCTGCGCCCAGAGCGGCGGCTTCGGCGTTCTGGACGAGATCAACATGGCCAAAAACGAGGCGCTGGCCGTCCTGCACGCGGTGCTGGATTTCCGCCGCGCCATCGATGTGCCGGGCTACGAGCGCATCCCGCTGGCCGAGGAGACCCGCTTCATCGCCACCATGAACTACGGCTACGCCGGCACCCGTGAGCTGAACGAGGCCCTCACCTCCCGCTTCGTGGTCATCCAGATGCCCACCATCACCGAGGAGAACCTCGAAAAGCTCCTGCGCACCCAGTTCCCCGATTTGAACAGCAGGTACGTCAGGCAGTTCGCCCTGCTCTTCCTCGATTTGCAGAAAAAGTGCGACAGCGCGGAGATCTCCACCAAAGCTCTCGACCTGCGCGGTATGCTGGACGCTCTGCGCCTGATGCGCCGGGGCGTCGCTGCCGGGGCTGCGCTGGACATGGGCATCACCAACAAAGCCTTCGACTCCTACGAACAGGGCCTCATCCGGGATGCCATTGCCGCCCGCATCCCGGCCCAGCTCACCGCCGCAAAGCTCTTCGATTAAAAGGGGCGTTTTTATGGAAGCGCAGAGCTACACCGCCGAAGAGCGGCGGGCCGCCAATCAGGTGTGGGCAGCGGCAGGAGCCTACGGCTTCGAGCCGCTGTTCCTCGCCCGGAACACCGACGGCACCATTGATTTTTACATGAACTGCGTCGTGGGGCTGGTCCACAAATACTACGGCGACGAGCTGGTGCGCAGCCTCTTTGACGCATGGGAGGGCGACATCCGGCAGGCCATGCTGGACGATTTGACCTGGCTCTACCTCGAGAGCGCGGTCTACGCGCTGGAGCTGCCCCGCCGCCCGGTGCTTTCGGCCCTCCGCCGCGCCCATGCGGACTACTTTTTCGGCATCCAGTACAAGCTCTCGCGGCAGGAATGGATGGCGAAGAACCAGCTGGTCTACTCCATGCAGGCCGCGCGCTGGCGGGCCGTGCAGGGGCGCACGCCGCCGGTCATGACCCCCTACGAAAAGGATCTCGACACCGCCCTCAGTCCCGAGACGCCCCCCAAGCCGGACGAGCTGAAAGCCGCACTGCTGGCCGTCTACGCCAAATTCGAGCTGTTCAACGGCACGGTGCATCAGAAGGCCGGGCTGCATCTCCATCTGGACGGCCTGCTGGCGTCCCTCATGACCCGCACCATGCCCACCCAGATGATAAAGACCGACCGGGTGACGGTGGAGCATTCCGGCTCGGTGGACGCCTCCGGCAGCGGCATCCACGCCGACAAGCGGCTGGCCCACATCACCCTGCGCCAGCGCGCCGAGGAAGACCGCGCCTACATCGAAAGCTGCTTTGGCCGGTCGCTCTACCCGCCCGAACGGCTGCGGAAGGCCGAGCAGGAGCTTTGCACCGGGGAGCATCTGGGCTGTCACCTCTGGTTTGCCTCCGGCGTCCCCAGCCCGGAGCAGGCCCCTACCCCCGAGGCAAAGCACCTGGCCGAACAGGCCCAGCTTCAGACTGAGCGGAACCGGGCGTACGATTCGAAAAACCTCGAGCTTCACCGCAGCGTCGTGCTGCGGCTGACCGAGCAGATACGGAACTGCATCCTCGTCCACCAGCAGCCCAACGCCCGGGTCGCCCGCAGCGGCAGTCTCGACCCGGAGCGGGTCTGGCGCACTGTCATGGACGATGACCGGGTCTTCCGCTGTGCCGAGGAAGAGAACCACCCCTCCTTCACCGTTGACCTTCTGCTGGACGCTTCGGCTTCCCGCCTCCACTGTCAGGAGGTCATCGCGGCGCAGGGGTCTATCCTCGCCCAGAGCCTCGCGGCCTGCGGCATCCCGGTGCGGGTGAGCTGCTTTTCCAGCCTGCGGGGCTACACCGTCCTGCGGGTGCTCAAGGGCTTCAAGGAGAAGAGCTTACAGGGCATCTGCCAGTATTTCGCCTCGGGCTGGAACCGGGACGGTCTGGCTCTGCGGGCAGCAGGCGACCTCATCGACTTCGACCCCGGCCCCGCCGCTCGGCATCTGCTCATCCTCCTGACGGACGCCTCCCCCAACGACAGCCGCCGCATCCCGCCCTCCCCCGATGACCCGCTGGGCCGCGACTACGGCGGCAGCGCGGGCGTGGAGGACGCCGCCGCCGAGGTCCGGGCGCTGCAGCGGAAGGGTCTGCGGGTCTCCGCCGTCTTTATGGGCGAAGACGCCAGCGCCGCCGACGCCTCCCGCATCTACGGCAAGAACATGGCCCGCATCCGGGGCATGGACCAACTGGCCCGGGCCGCAGGCCGACTCATCCAGAACGAGATACGGGAGCTGGGCGACTAAATCATAATAAGGTACGGGACCGCTGTGCAGTTGTATCTGCTGCCAGCGGCCCCGTATTTTTGTTGTCGCTCACAACCATCCTGTTTTACTTTGTAGAAGAATCAAAAAGTTTTTTGGTTTATTTGCAAACTTATAGTTGTATTCTGGCGCAATTTATGATATACTACAACCAACGAAGGGCCGCACACCTACACACCACCCCGCGCCCACAGGAAGGAGAACCGCTATGGATGCCGCACGTTATTTTGAAGAGATGCATCTTGCCATGTCCAGCCAGAAGCCTGCGTACCGCCTTGTGCTCAGCGTCAAGGTCCAAGACCTCGGAGGCGCAGACGCTTATCTCGAGCTGCGGCAGGAGCCGGTCAGCGGCAAGGCCCGGGTGTTCTATTCCACGATGGGACGTCAGAGGCTGAACTTCCAGCTCGTCCGCAAAGGGTGGCAGAGCTGCCACAACGCCTCGGGCGAGCTGACGGGGCGCTTCCCCGCCACCGCCGACGGTCTGCTGGCCCAGACGGATTTCTCCGCCTTTGTCCGGGACGACGCCCTCGACAGCGGCCGGATGGCGCGCATTCTGGACGTTCTGGCCCATACTGCCGGTGGTTGTGGGGCCGTCGCCCCCTCTGCCGCCCGGGAGGGTGCGCTCATCACGGTGGAGCGGTTCGTGGGCCGTCCCGCCCATTGGAGCTATTGGAGCACCCGCGCCGCCGAGCAGCTGAACATCGCGGCCATCCTCTGCTGGCTGGGCGACTACCTCGCCGGGGCCGAGCGCCGCACCCTGCAGAGCTGCCCGGAGGCCATGCAGCTTGCCGCCGCATGGCAGGCCGCGCTCCTCTCTCCCCTGCCCCGGACGGCTCAGCGGCCTCAGCCTGTACAGTCCCGGCCCGTCCGCCGTGCGCCCGCCGTCGAGAACAAACGCTGGCAGAGCATCCTCGCCGTGCTGGCGACGGTGTAACAGAAAGGCCTCCCGCATTGGGAGGCCCATCGCCGTATCCGGCGCGCATTCGTTCATATTTTCAGTTTCGAGAAATCGGTGCAGAGATATTCATAGAGCTTGTCAACGGCCTGAAATCCCATCTTCGCATACAGTTCCTTTGGTGTATCCTCGGAGTCAGCGTGAAGATACAGGATCTCTCCGCGCTCCTGCGCCTTTTCGGCAATATGCTTCATCAGGGTCATGGCGATGTACTGGTGCCGGAAATCCTCGTCCACCAGCAGGCCGTCCATGCAGACATACCCATCGGATGCGAAAATATAGCAATCACCCACCAGCTTCCCGCCCAGATACGCGCCGAGGTAGGTCAGCTTTTCCCGGAGGTTCCGGTTGTTCCGCACGGTAAAATCATCTCCGTACAACGGGCCGTAGTATTTCAGTTCGTGCTGTTCCAGCTGGTCTGCGTCCGGGGCCTTGATCGAGACGTCCGGGTTCGTTTTCCAGCTGCGGATGTCTGTTTCCGGGGGCAGAACCATCGTCAGGGTCTCTTCGCACTCCATGCCGAATGCATCGGCCAGCGGCTCGTACCCTTCCAGCTTGAGGAAGGTGTCTCCCCGCTCTTTCTGGTAGGCCAGCGCGGCCCGGACTTCATCTACCGAGGGCTGGCTGTAATAGCAGAACGCGTTGTGGTCGTATTTATCGCGCAGTTCATTGTCTTCCCGCTTGGTCAGATGCTCTGAAAAGGCGTGAAAGGTCGAAAACAGCCGATAAAATTTTTCATCGGTCTTTCTTGTAGGGTTCATTGCGCTCCTCCAAAACTTATCGCTCACTTCCACCCCCGCGCCGAGGGGTCGAGCATCTCGGCGGCGGAGTAGATGAGGGCATTGCAGATGGCCGCAGCGACGTTGCTGCCGCCCTTGCGGCCCATCGCCACGATGGCGGGTACACCGTGCTTTTCGCAGACGGCGAAGAGCCGCTCCTTGCTCTCCACCACGTTCACAAAGCCCACCGGCACGCCGATGACCAGTGCGGGCCGCAGGCCGCTTTCGATTTGTTCTGCGATCGTCAGCAGAGCCGTGGGCGCGTTGCCGACGGCGAGGATGGCCCCGGGATGCTCCTGCGCTGCCTTTTTCATCGCCGCGACGGCCCGGGTGGTGCCAGCCTCTTTTGCGGCGGCGGCCACCTCGGGGTCAGCCATATAACAGCAGGCCGTGCCGCCCAGCTTCTCCAGCCCGGGCTTGGTGATGCCGGCCAGCGCCATGTTCGTATCAGTCACGATGACGGCCCCGGCGTGGAGGGCCTTGACGGCCTGCTCCACCGCGCGGGGGGTAAAGCGGAGATTCCGCGCATAGTCGAAGTCGGCGGTGGTGTGGATGACCCGCTTGACCACGGCTTCGTGCTCGGGCGGCGGGGTCAGGCCCATCATTTCCAGCTCTTCGGTGATGATGTGGAAGCTCGTCCGCTCAATGTCGGCAGGTAAATGATGCTGCGGCGTCAATATTCTATCCCCTTTCGTGCTTTTATCCCCTTCTGGTAGGGGTGGCGGCGGCATTTCATCTCGGTGGAGTAGTCGGCGGTGTCCAGCATCCACTGGGGCGGCGTGTGGGCCGTCAGGACGCACTCACACTCAGCAGGCCGCTCCAGAACGGCCTTTTTTAATAGCTCGACATCCACCATATCCAGCTCTTCTGCGCTCCCGGCTTCGTCCAGTATCAGCAGGTCGGCGGGCGCGGCCATGGCGGCGGCGAGATTCTGGTTTTGCAGTTCCCGGGTCGCGGCCTTTTCCTCCGGCGTCATCTGAAAGACGAATTTCTGCCCGGCCTTGCCCCGGTAGATCTCCGCGCCAAGCTGGGCCAGAAGCGGGATCTCGCCGCTGTTCCCGCCCTTCAAAAACTGGACGATGACCACCCGCTTCCCGGACCCCAGCGCACGGAGCGCAAGACCCATAGCGGCGGTGGTCTTTCCCTTTCCGTCGACCCAGTACAGATGCAAAAGTCCCTGTTCCATTCAGCGCCTCTCCATTCCCATCGCGGCATACACCGCGTCCATATCCAGCGCCCCGCGCACGCCGTCGGCCAGGATGTCGAACTGCTGGCGGCGGTACTCTTCCATCGGGATGAGGGCCGCGTCGGAGGGGTCGATGCCCTTCCGGCGGCAGAGCCAGCCCGCCAGCGCCTCGGTCAGCGTGCCGGTGTCGAACAGGCCGTGGAGGTAGGTGCCGAACACATTGCCCTGCACACAGCCCTCCCGGTCTCCGTCGGGGTAGTGGGCGAAGGGTTCGCCCTCAGCCTCGGTCACGCCGGTGTGGATCTCGTAGCCTTCCAGCTCCGCACCCGCAAAGGGGGCGGCGGCGACGGTCGCTTTGACCTGTGCGCGGCGCTTCTGCTCGCTGAACACGGTCCGGGTGGGCAGCAGACCCAGCCCCCGCAGAGTCTGCTGCCGGCCGCTCTCGCTGCCGGTGGGGTCGTCGAGGGTCTGGCCCAGCATCTGGTAGCCGCCGCAGACGCCCAGCACCGGCGTGCCTTTCGCGGCCAGCTTGAGCAGAGCCGTTTCCAGCCCGCACTGCCGCAGCCAGAGCAGGTCGTCCACCGTGTTTTTCGTCCCCGGCAGCAGGATGAGGTCGGGTGCGCCCAGCTCATGAGTGTTCGAAACATACCGCACGCCCAGCAGCGGGTGCTGTTCCAGCGGCATGAAGTCCGTAAAATTGGACAGATGCGGCAGACGGATGATCGCCGCGTCCAGCGGCTTTTTGCCGTCCCGCATCTCGAGGCGCTGGCTCAGGGAGTCCTCGTCCTCGATGTCCACCTTCAGGTACGGCACGACGCCCACCACGGGCAGATGGGTCTTTTCTTCCAGCATCGAAAGGCCGGGGCGCAGAATTTCTACGTCGCCACGGAATTTATTGATGACAAGCCCCTTGATGCGCCGGCGTTCTTTTTCTTCCAGCAGCTCCACCGTGCCGTATAGCTGGGCGAACACGCCGCCCCGGTCGATGTCGCCCACCAGAAGCACCGGCGCGTCCACCATCTCGGCGAGGCCCATGTTCACGATGTCCTCGCTCTTGAGGTTGATTTCTGCCGGGCTGCCCGCGCCCTCGATGACGATGACGTCAGCCTCCTCGGCGAGGCTGTCATACGCCTTCAGGATGTCCGGCACCAGCTGCCGTTTCGTGCGGAAATACTCCGACGCTTTCATCTGGCCCCGCACCTCGCCGTTGACGATGACCTGACTGCCCACGTCACTGCTGGGCTTCAGGAGGATGGGGTTCATCCGCACATCCGGCTCGACACCGGCGGCCTGCGCCTGCACCACCTGCGCCCGGCCCATCTCGAGGCCGTCTTTGGTGACGAAGCTGTTCAGAGCCATGTTCTGGCTCTTGAACGGCACGGCGCGCAGGCCGTCCTGCGCAAAAATGCGGCAGAGCGCCGCGCAGAGCAGGCTTTTGCCTGCACCGCTCATCGTTCCCTGCACCATGATGCATTTTGCCCTGCTCATCCCAGCACCTCTTTCATAAGTTCCAGCAGCCGGGCGTTCTCGGGGGCCGTGCGCACCGCCGTGCGGTACCACTCCGGCCCGAGGCCCGGATAATTCGCACAGCTGCGCACCTGTGTTCCCAGCGGACGAAGCCTCTCGTTCAGGTCGGCGGGCGCGCGGAAGAGCAGATAGTTCGCCTTTCCATCGATGACCCGCAGACCCAGCGCCCGCAGGCCCGCCGTCAGAACAGGCCGCTGCCGGGCGATGAGGGCGCGCACCTCGTCCACATAAGCGGTTTCTTTCAGGGCCGCGACGCCTGCCGCCTGCGCCAGACCGGACACGGCCCACGGCTGGCCCGCTGTCTGCATTTTTTCCAGAAGCGCTTCGTCGCCGCAGAGGCAGTAACCCAGCCGGACGCCGGCCATGCCGTAGAGCTTGGTGAAAGCTTTCAGGATGACGAGGTCCCCACTTTCCAGCAGAGGCTTCGCGGTCCACCCGTCGGCGTCGGGCAGAAAGTCCAGAAAGCACTCATCTACGGCCAAAATCGTGTGGCACTCCCCGCACCGGCGCAGCAGCTTTTTCACCAGCTCGGGTGAGGTCAGCTGCCCCGTCGGGTTGTTCGGCTGGCAGAGGAACACCATGTCGATGCTCTCGTCCACGGCGTCCACGAGGGCGTCCGTCGGGGCGAAATCATTCGCTTCATCGAGGAAGAAGCGTTTCACTTCGCACCCCACCGTATCCAATGCAGAGGCGTACTCGGCAAAAGTCGGGGCTGTCACCAGCGCCTTATGGGGCTTTACGGCCCAGACCAGCCGGAAGATGAGGTCCGCCGCCCCGTTGCCGCAGAGGATACGCTCCTGCGGCACACCCTCGGCCCGGCTCAGCGCCGCCCGCAGGGTGCGGCAGAGGGGGTCGGGGTAGCGGTCGGCCAGAGGCAGAGCGTCCCGGATGGCCTGCGCCACCCCTTCGGGCAGACCGAGTGGGCTGACGTTCGCCGAAAAATCCAGCGCGTCCCGGCCAAAGCGTTCGCGGTAGCCCATCCAGTCACCGCCGTGGACCAGTTCCATATACTTCTCCCCCTTTTATGCAGCAAAAATTCGCAGTGCCAGCCCGGCGGCAAGCGCCAGCAGGCTTTCGGCGTACATCATCCGATCGGCCCGCAGGATGTCCTTCGGCTCGATGGGCCGCAGCGGGTCGCCGATGGTGGGCTTCGGGTAATACTCCCCGAAATAATAGGCCGGCCCGGCCAGCTGGACGCCCAGTGCGCCCGCGCAGGCGCTCTCAGTCTGGGCGCTGTTGGGGCTGGCGTGATTGCGGCGATCCCGCCGCCAGATACGCCACGCGCCCTTGGCGTCATTGCGGGTGAACGCCGCCGCCATAATCCAGAGCAGCGCCGCCAGACGGCTCGGGATATAGTTCGCCACATCGTCCAGCTTTGCGGCGGCACGGCCAAAGTAGAGATATTTTTCGTTTTTGTAGCCCAGCATACTGTCCATGGTGTTGATGGCCTTGTAGGTCAGGGCCAGCGGCGCACCGCCCAGCAGCATATAAAGCAAAGGCGCAATGACGCCGTCGCTGGCGTTCTCGGCCACCGTCTCCACCGCCGCTTTGGTCACGCCCTCGGCGGTCAAAGCTTCCGTGTCGCGGCCCACGATGCGGCTCACCGCCTTCCGGGCGGCGGGCAGGTCGTCTTTTACCAGTTCACGATAGACGTTCCTGCTCTCCTGCGCCAGCCCCTTCGCGGCCAGCGCCTGCCCGCACCAGAACATCTGGACGGCCAGCCCCAGCAAGGGGTGAAGCATCGCCGCGCCCCAGCAGACAAGGCCCGTGAACAGCAGCGTCCCCACCGGCAGACAGAACGCCAGCACCGCGCCGCCCAGCAGCTCGCCCTGAGGCGTTTTGGGCAGGCGGGCGCGGAGGAATTTTTCCAGCCGGGAGATGGCTTTGCCCATGTACACCACCGGGTGGGGCAGCCACGCCGGGTCGCCGAAAATGGCATCCAGCACGAAGCCTCCCAGCACAGCCCAGGCGGTCATCATACGCCGGCCTCCGCGTCTTTCGTGTACTGCACGGTCTTCACGAGGCGGAGCTGGCGCTTCTCGGCCCAGTCGGCGGCGTCCAGCACATAGCCGCCCGCGTTGGGGCCGCACCACGCATAATAATCGCGCCTGGGCAGGGCGTACCGCTCCATGGCCGCCATCTGGGTGCCGCCGTGGGCCAGGATGACCAGCAGCTCTTCGCCGTCGGCCAGCGCCTTGTCCACCAGAGCAGAGAAGGCGCTGCAGATGCGGTTCGAGAAGTCGTCCTTCCGCTCACCATCGGGGCATTTGCTCTCGCAGTTAGCCTGCACCCACGCCTGATAATCGGCGTCGTGCTCCATCTCGACGTAGTTTTTGCCCTCGAAGCTGCCGAAGCACATCTCCTGCAGGTCCTTCACGACCACGAGCTCTGCCTCCGGGAAGAGCACCCGGGCCGTCTGGGCCGTCCGCTGCAGCGGGGTGATATAGACCACCTTCGGGTCGATGTCGGCCCGGCGCAGCTGGCTCAGGCCCTCCGCCGAGAGCGGGATGTCGCGCTGGCCCTGATAGCGCTTCTGGGCGTTGTATTCGGTCAGGCCGTGACGCAGCAGATAGATCAACATTGGGGTAATTCTCCTTTCAATACCGTCGGGATGCCGCAGAACATCTGCACCACGCAGTCGGCGCGTTCTGCCAGCAGGCAGGCCAGCCGTCCGGCGGCCTCCCGCCCGGCGCGCTCCTCCGCATCCATCGGGACAACACCGCCGCCGACCTCGGTGGCGATGACAATATCATATTCCGCCAGCTCCCGGGCCAGCGTTTCGAGCTGCTCCGGGGTCTGAGTCTCGGCGGCGGCGTCCTGCACATCGGCGATGACGCTGCCCCGGAAGTTCCGCGCAAAGGTGCGCTTGCCGCTGTAGAGCGGCCCTGTGATGAACATCATTTACAGCACTCCTCCCCACTGGCTGACGGCCAGCGCCGCCAGCATCCACAGCTCGGCCCGCTGCAAAAACCACCCGGCCAGGTCGCCGGTGATGCCGCCAAACTGCTTTTTTGCCACGAAATCATAGCGCCACAGCGCCAGAAGCGCCGCCGCCGCCAGCCCGCCGCCGCCCAGCGCCGTCAGCGCCAGGATGAGCAGAGCCGACAGGCCGCAGAGGAAGCGGCGGACGGTCTGCTTGTCGGCCGCTGTGGCAAAAGTATGGGCGAGGCCGGTGTCCTTCGCCAGCGGGAACGCCGCCACGGCAAAGCCCGACAGCGCCCGCTCCAGCACCAGCGCCAGCGTCCAGCACAGGCCCGCCCGGGGCGTGAACCGCACACTGCCGCAGAGGCCGAAGTAAGCCGCAAAGTAGCAGCACAGCCGGATGACGGCGAAGGCCCCACAGTGGGAGTCTTTCAGGATCTCAAGCTTTTTTTCGCGGTCGCCGTAGCTCGAGAGGGCGTCCGAGGTGTCGGCGTAGCCGTCGAGATGGATGCCGCCGGTGACGGCCACCGGCACGAGGCAGAACGCCGCCGCCCGGGCCAGCTCCGGCAGGGGCAGAACGCCGCAGAGGCACCACAGCACGCCGCACACCAGCCCGATGAGGGGGAAGGCGCACATGGCGTACCGCATATTTTTTTCGTTCCACTCGAACTGCGGCACCGGCAGGGCCGAAAACATCGCAAAGGCCACCGCGATGGTCTGCAAAACAGTCACAGCTTTTCTCCCCCTTTGTAGTACACCGGCAGGCCGCAGACCACCCGGCAGACGTTGTCCGCCCGGGCGGCGAAAGCGTTGTTCACCTGCGCCAGCGCCAGCAGATACTGGTCGGTGTCGCCTGCGTAGTCGGCACCGCCGCTGAACACCTCGTTCGATACGACGATAAGGTCATCGCACCCGGCGGCGAGGCGTTCCAGCCCGGCCAAAACGGCCTCGGCGGTGTGCTTTCCTGCCCCGCCGGGGCTGTAAAGCTCGTTGGCGACGAGGTTGCCGAGGTCTTCCAGCAGGACGGTCCCCCGGCCGGGCAGAGCCAGACGGTCGAGGTGGAGCGGGCATTCCAGCGTTTCGAACTGCTTTTGCGCCCGCATTTTCCGGTGCTTTTCCACCCGGGCGGCGCACTCGGCATCCCAGACCTGCATGGTGGCGAGGTAATAGCGGGGCAGACCGGTCTTGAGCACAAGGCTCTCGGCGTAGGCGCTCTTGCCGCTGGCCGCGCCGCCGAGCACCAGCGTCAGCATCCCGCACCCCCCTGCGGCGTGTAGGCTTCGATGCCGCCCTCTTCAAAGGAATAACAGCCATCGTAGACGGCCAGCGCCATGTCCCACAGCGGGATGGCGGCCACCGCGCCGGTGCCTTCGCCCAGATGCAGGCCCGCCGTGATGAGGGCTTTTTTGTTCAGCGCGTCCAGCACCAGCTTTGCGGCCGGTTCAGTGGAGCAGTGGCTTGCAAAAACAGCCTTGGCCGCAGCCGGGCAGAACCGGACAGCGCAGAGCGCCGCCACACAGCTGATGAAACCGTCGGCCAGCACCGGCACACCTTCCAGCGCACCGCCGAGGAAGATACCGCAGAGCCCGGCAATATCGAAACCGCCCAGCTTCGCCAGCACGTCCAGTGCATCGGCAGAGTCGGGCTGATTTTTTGCGATTCCTCGATGGATAGCGTCTAACTTCCGGGCAAGACCCTCGTCCGAAAGGCCCGCGCCCCGGCCCGTCATCCCTTCGACGGGCCGGCCCAGCAGCACAGCGGCCACGGCGCTGGACGTCGTGGTGTTTCCGATGCCCATCTCACCGGTGGCCAGCAGGCCGACGCCCGCTTTCTTCTGCTCCTGCACCAGCCGGATGCCCCTGCCGATGGCCTCCACGGCCTGCTCCCGGCTCATGGCCGGGCCGAGGGTGAAGTCCGCTGTGCCGGGGGCGATGCGGCAGTCGAGGACGCCCGGGACCGGGTCGCCCGCGATGCCCATATCCACCGGCACCACCTCGCACCGGGCGGTCTGTGCCATCCGGCAGACGCTGGTGCGGCGGGCGGCAAGGTTCTCAGCCACGGCGCGGGTCACGCTGCTGTCGGTCTGGCTGACGCCCTGGGCCACCACACCGTTATCGGCGCAGAGCACCAGCACCGCCCGGCGGGAAATATCCAGCTTTGCGCTGCCGGTGAGGGCGGCGGCGTCCTCGATGGTCGTTTCCAATCCGCCCAGCCCGCCCAGCGGCTTTGCAAGGCTGGCCCAGTGGGCGTGCGCCGCCGCCCGGGCGGCTTCGTCCGGCGGCGTGATGGCCGCACAGAGGGCGGCGAGTTCTGTCTCAGTCATGGTCTCTCCTGTAATTTTCAGCCGCGGCGGCAAAGCGCTGCGGCAGGGGCGTACCCGCCCAGTACAAATGCGGGAAGCCCGCATAGAAATGCTCGTTTACAAATCCGCACCGCCACTCTGCGCCGCCCACCGGCTTTTTTGCCGCGAGGGCCGTGCCGTTGGCGGTGGAATCCCAGTGGTGGAATTCGTGGATGGGAAAGCTCTCCCCGGCCCGGAAGAGCATACTGTCCGAGTCTGCGCTCAGCGCGGCATAGCCGAAGCGGACGAGACGTCCGGTATCTTTTGCTTCGCCCGGCAGAACGCCCGCCATCGGCCAGCTCTGCCCCTCGGCGTCCGTGAGGCTCTGCTCCAGATAGAGGAAGCCCCCGCACTCGGCCGCCGTGGGCAGGCCGGACTCGATCTTTTGCTTTATCTCGCGCAGAAGCGAGGTATTTCCACTCAATTCTCTTGCGTGAAGTTCCGGGTAGCCGCCGGGCAGATACAGCCCGCCGATGTTTTCTGGAAGGGCCGTGTCGCGGAGAGGGCTGAAAAAGACCACCTCCGCCCCGGCGTCCCGGAAGGCCTCCAGCGTCTCGGCGTAGGTAAAGCAGAATGCCTCGTCCTGCGCCACGGCGATGCGGACGCGGGCCGGAGGCGTCTCCGGCTGCACCGGCAGGGCGGGCGGCTCCTTTTCGCAGAGGGCCAGCAGGCGGGGCCAGTCGATGTGCTCCTCTGCCGCGTCGGCCAGAAGGGCCAGCTTCTGCTGTAAATTTTCCACTTCCGCTGCCGTGTAGAGGCCCAGATGGCGGGAACCGATGACAGCCTCCGGGAGTTTCGGCAGAAAGCCCAGCACCGGCAGGCCCGTCTCTTTTTCCAGCATCGGGGCCAGCAGAGCGTGCATCCGTGCCGTGCAGTTATTCAGCAGGATGCCTGCGATGTGGCTGGGAGTGCGGAAGTTTACGAGGCCGTTCAGCTCTGCGGCCAGCGTCAAGCTCTGACCTTTCGGCTCCACCACCAGCAGCACCGGCAGGCCCAGCGTGTCGGCCAGATGCCACGCGCTGGCCCTGTCGCTGACGCCCCCGAGGCCGTCGTAAAAGCCCATAGCCCCCTCGCACACCGCCGCACCGTGGCCGGCGGCACCCTTCGCGTAGAGGGTGCGCACCGTCTCGGGCGCAGAGAAAAAGAGGTCGAGGCTGCGGCTCTCCACCCCCAGCACGGCCCGGTGGAACATGGGGTCGATGTAGTCCGGCCCGCTCTTGAAGGCGCAGGGCGCACAGCCCCGCCGCTTCAGCGCCATGAGCAGGGCGCAGGTCATGGTGGTCTTGCCGCTGCCCGAGCGGGGTGCCGCCAGCAGAAACTGTATCATGTCATTCTCCTGTGATGAGGTAGATGGGGTTCTGGGCCATCATGAGGTGCAGCCCGCCCACGGCCTTGGCCCGGCTGACGGCGATCTGGCTCACCTGCACGGTCCGGCCTTTGGCCGTCAGCGCGGCCACCGCCGCCGAAAGGCTCTCAAGGGCGATGGCCGACACACAGATGCGGGCGTCGGGGTTCTTATCCAGCGCGGCGTCCACGATGGCGGCAAGGCTGCCCTTGCTGCCGCCGATGAAGACAGCGTCCGGCGCGGGCAGGTCCGAAAGCGCAGCGGGGGCAAGCCCCTCCACGAGGACGAGGTTCCGGGTCCTGAATTTTTCGCGATTGGCTTTGATGAGCGCACAGCCCTCCGGCCTGCACTCCACCGCGTACACCCGGCCCCGGGGCGCGGCCAATGCCAGCTCCACGCTGACGCTGCCCGTCCCGGCCCCCACGTCCCACAGGATGTCTTCCGGGCGGACGGCCAGCTTCGCCAGCACAGCGGCCCGGACTTCCTGCTTGGTCATGGGGACATCGCCCCGCTCGAAGGCTTCGTCCGGCAGGCCCGGAGCGCGGCGGGGCAGCACCTCCGCCGCCTCCACAAGAAGGACGCTCAGGCTGTTGAAGCGGCCTGCGGCCAGCTCCTTGACGCTGCCGCGGAAGAGCTTCTCTTCCGGCGCGCCGAGGCACTGGCCCACGACGCCCTGCACGTCCCCGAAACCCTCTGCCGCCAGCTGGGCGCAGAGGGTGGCGGGGTCTTCGCTGCCGCCGGTGAGGAAGAAGGTGGGTCTGCCCTGCATACACTCGGCCACCGGGTCACAGGTGCGGCCATGGGCCGAAACAAGGTTCCACCCCTGCCACGGACGGCCCAGCGCCGCCGCCAGCAGCTGGATGCTGGAAAGGCCGGGCAGCACCCGGGCGCGGACGCCGAGGGCCTCCAGCTTTTCCATCATGGAGGACGCGCCGGAGTAAAAGCCGGTGTCGCCGCTGTAGACCAGCACGGCGTTCTCCGCGCCGGAGGTCTGCAGCAGCTCTGCCACCTCGTCGGGACGGTAGGCGGCGGCGCGGTTCTCGGTGCAGCCGGCAGGCAGAACTGCCAGCAGACGCCGTGCGCCCAGGATGAGGTCGGCCTGCCGCAGTGCGGCCAGGCCCTGAAGGGTCAGGTTCTCCGGCTGGCCGGAGCCCATGCCGATGAGTGTCACGTTCATCTTATCATCTCCTTGCAGCGTTTCAGCACCTCGGAAGCCGTCTCGCCCTGCTCGGGCGGGCGGCGGATGACCACCAGCTGCGCCCCGGCGGCAGAGGCGGCGGCGGCTTTTTCGTCGAAGCCCCCGGCTGCGCCGCCGTCCTTTGTGACGAGCCAGCGGATATGGAACTGCTCCATCATGGCCTGATTGAGGGCAAAGCTGAAGGGGCCCTGCATGGCGATGATGTTGCGGTGGGGGATGTTCGCCGCCTCGCAGGCCGCGATGCTTTCCAGCGTGGGCAGGACGCGGGGGTAAAGCCGCTCGGGCGGGACGGCCGCGAACTGCGCCAGCTCCTTGGCCCCGGTGGCCAGCAGAAGATTCCCCTCTTCTGCGGCCAGCGCTTCTGCCGCCTGCTTTGCGCTCTCAAAGACGAGACAGTTTTCCGGCAGCGGACTGGCCGGGCGCAGCAGGCGGAGATATTCCACCCCGGCCTTCTCTGCCGCTGCTTTGATGTTTTTGGTCGCCTCCACCGCATAAGGGTGGGTGGCGTCGATGCAGAGGGCGGCATCCCCCAAGAGCGCGGCCATCTCATCGGGCAGGAGCCGCCCGCACCGGACGGTGACGCCGGGGGCGCTCCCCTGCTCTTCCTGCCCCAGCGGGGTGGCCACGCTGACGGTGACTTCGATGCCCAGCGCCGCCAGCCGGCGGGAAAGCTCCCGCCCCTCGGTGGTGCCGCTGAAAACGACGACGTTCATCGGCGGTACCCCCTCGGCGTGACCATCCGCCCGCTCAGCGCGCGGGTGGCGGCGTTGCCCACAAAGACGGTGGTGAACATATCCACCTCGGTGTCCCGGAGCTGGCTGAGGGGCAGGATGTGCTTTTCCTGCCCCTCCCGGCCGATGTTCCGCACAGAGCCGCAGAGGGTGTCCGGGGCTTTGCCGTTTGCCAGCAGGATGTCCACAGCCCGGCGCAGATAGTCCGGGCGGCCCTTGGAGGAGGGATTGTACAGCGCCAGCGCGAAATCGCCCTGAGCGGCGCAGGCCAGCCGCTTTTCGATGACCTCCCACGGCGTGAGACGGTCCGACAGCGAGATGACGCAGAAATCGTGGGCCAGCGGGGCTCCCAGCACCGCCCCGCCGCTGAGGGCGGCGGTCAGGCCGGGGACGACCTCCACGTTGACGTCCGGGTACTCTTCGGCCAGCTCCAGCAGCGGGCTGGCCATGCCGTAGACCCCGGCGTCGCCGGAGCAGACCAGCGCCACGTCCCGGCCCGCCCGGGCGGTATCCAGCGCCCAGCGGCAGCGGTCGATCTCCCGGGTCATGCCGGTGGTGTAGCACTCTTTTTCCGGGTAGAGGGGGCGCACAAGGTCGATGTAGACCGTATAGCCGCACAACACCTCGGCCTGCTGCAAGGCGCTCTGCGCCTGCACGGTCAGAAACTGTCCGCCGCCGGGGCCAAGCCCCACGACGAACACGGTCTTTTTACTCTCACTCATTGCTCTGTCCTCCAATCGGGTGCAAAGGGGCGGACGGCCAGCGCCAGCGTCACGCCGCCGCCTGCCGTTTTGGGCAGAAGGAGCGTCCCGCCCGAGGCTTTTACCGCCGAGCGCTCACAGACGTTGTCCACGCCGGTGACACTTGCCACAAAGGCCGACGGGGTGAACTGTCCCGGCACGGCCCGCAGCTCGTCGGCCGGATAGAACGTGATGGGCCAGCCGTGGGCTTTGCAAAACTCTGCAAGCCCCGGCTCATCTTTTTTCAGGTCGATGCTGGCGGCGGCGCAAACCGCCGCCGGGCTGAGGCCGGACGCGGCACAGAACGCCGCAAATGCTTCTTCCAGCTGCTGCGCCGTCGTGCCGCGGCGGCACCCCACCCCCAGCACCCCGATGCGGGGTACGAGGTGGAGCGCCCCGCCCTGCGGCGTGAGGGTCAGGGCGAAGTCGGCGGCTTCGGGTGCGTCAGCCTTTTCCACGCCGGCGGGGGTCTCCCCCGCCACCGGCCACGGCGACCAGTACCGGACCGTCTGCCCGGCCAGCAGGGCGCCGCTGACCCGCTTGATGCGCTCCGGCTCAAGGACAGTGCAGTTCTGGGCCTTGGCCCAGAGGTCCACGGCGAAGAGGCCGTTGACATCGGTGGCCGTCGTGATGACCGGCACCGCGCCGCACGCTTTTGCCAGCGCCCGGGCCAGCGCGTTGGCACCGCCCAGATGGCCCGACAGGAGCGGCACGGCGAAGTTCCCGCCCTCGTCCACCACCACCACCGCCGGGTCGGCGGCCTTGCTCCTGCAGTGGGGCGCGATGGCCCGCACCGCGATGCCCACAGCTCCCACAAAAATCAGGGCCTCATCCTGTGCAAAATGCTCCGCCGTCCAGCCTTTCAGGGTCACGTCTCCGCCGCAGCGGCTCACGCTGCCGGGCAGAGCTTCCGCCAGCCGATGGGCCAGCGCTTCGCCTTTTGCGGTGAAGGCCAGATATGCCCGGCTCACTGCCCGGCCTCCGTCCCCTGCCGGAACTCGGTGGTAAAGGCGGGGTCATAGAGCTTGCTGCGCTCGTAGTTTTCGCCCAGAAAGTCGCCTACGACGATGAGGGCGGTCTTGGTGATGCCGTTTTTGCGGGTCTCCTCGGCCAGTGTGGAGACGGTGCAGCGCACCACCTTCTGCTCGGGCCAGGTTGCCTTATAGACCACAGCGGCAGGGGTATCGGGGCGGTAGCCGCCGCTCTCGAGAAGGGCCTGCTGGACTTTGTCCACCAGCCCGATGGAGAGGAAGATGACCATGGTAGCCCCGTGAGCAGCCAGCTTTTCCAGCTGTTCGGCCTCAGGGACAGGAGTGCGGCCCTCCATCCGGGTGATGATGACGGTCTGGCTGACGTTGGGCAGGGTGTACTCGGCACAGAGTGCCGCCGCCGCGCCGCAGAAGCTGGACACGCCCGGGGTGTCGTCATAGGGGATGCCGTCAGCATCCAGCGCGTCCATCTGCTCCCGGATGGCCCCGTAGAGGCAGGGGTCGCCGGTGTGGAGGCGGACCGTGGTGCCTCCGGCCTTTTCGGCGGCGCGGATGGTGTCCAGCACCTGTTCCAGCGTCATCTCGGCGCTGTTATAGATGGCACAGCCGGGCTTCGCCAGCCCCAGCAGGGCCGGGTTGACGAGACTGCCCGCGTAGATGATGCAGTCGGCATCGGCCAGCAGGGCCGCGCCCCGCCGGGTGATGAGGTCGGGCGCGCCCGGCCCGGCTCCTACAAAATGGACCATATCTTACCCCTCCTTCACCAAAATCGTTGCGAAATAGCCCGCCGACCGGGCCGGGTCATAATCGGTCAGGTCGGGCCAGACCTCCTCGTTCGGCAGGCCGCAGTTACAGACCATCGCGCTCCGGCTCAGAAGCCCGGCGTCGGCCAGCGCGGCCAGCGTCTCGGGCAGCTGACGGCCCGATTTCATCAGCACTTTCGCGCCCGGTGCGGCCAGCACCCCAGCGGCGCACCGCCCCGGGGCGATGGTCAGTGGCTGCTCCATGCCGCCCGTCAGGGACTGGCCCAGCCGGGCCGCAGCGGCGCAGAAGCTCGTCACGCCGGGGAGCATCACGGTCTTGCAGCCCTCGGCCTCCAGGATCTCCTGTAAATAACCGAAGGTGGCGTAGACGGACAGGTCGCCGAGGTTGAGCATGGCGACATCCTGCCCGGCGTCGAGATATTCTTTCACGGCCCGGGCCGCCTCGATGTGGGCGGCTTTCTGCACCGCCGGGTCAAGGCTCATGGCGAAACGCAGCGGCAGGATGGTCTTGCCGCTCAGCTCCACCGCGCCTTTTGCGATGTCCAGCGCCAGCATCCCACCCTTTGGGGTCTGGGGCGCGGCAATGACCGGGCAGTTTTCGAGGCGGCGGACAGCCTGCAGGGTCATGAGCTCCGGGTCGCCCGGGCCGACGCTGACGCCGTAAAAAGTGCCTATCCGTTTTTCCATTCGTCCAGCAGCTCCTTTGCAGTTCTGGTCTGGCCCAGCGGGCCATATTGATTCGAGAAGAGCACCGCGCCCACCCGGAACGCCCCAGCGGCGCGGCGGTCGAGGTGGAGCTGGATGGCGTCCAGCAGGCTGGACAGCACCGGCTCTCTCATCTCCGCTTTGTCTAAGATCTCCATGCAGGCGTCGGTGGTGGCCGCGTTCATCAGGGCCGCGCAGACGTCCCGGGACGCGCCGCAGAGGGCGGCGTGGGCGCAGAGCAGCTCGGTGCGGCAGTCGGCCGTGCGGGAGTGGGTGTTCATGACGCCGCCCGCCAGCTTGACCAGCTTGCCGATGTGGCCCACCAGCACCACCTGCTCGAATTTTGACGCCGCCGCCATATCCATCGTATCACCGATAAAGTTCGAGGTCTTGACCACCGGGATATTCTTTAGGGCGGGCATCTTCTCGTGGAGATAGTCGAGGCCGTAGTTGCCCGGGGCGAGGATGAGCCGCCGGGGGCTTCCGGCCCGGAGCGCCGCCTGCCCCATTTCCAGCTGGATGGTGTCGAGGATGGCCTGCTGGCTCATGGGCTCGACGATGCCGCTGGTGCCGAGGACGCTGAGTCCCCCTTCCACGCCCATGTGGGGGTTGAAGGTGCGCTTCGCCGTCTCGGCCCCGCCCTCGATGGAGATGGTGACGTCAAAGCCGCCCGCGTACCCGGCAGATTCGGCCTCCTTTTCCAGCGCTTCCTTTATCATGGCCCGGGGGACGTGGTTGATGGCAGCTTCGCCTACGGGCTGGTCGAGACCGGGCTTTGTCACCCGGCCCACGCCCTCACCGCCGTGGATGCGCACCTCGCCGGACAGCTCGGGCCGGAGGGCGACACTGACGATGACCGGCAGACCGGTGGTCACGTCCACATCGTCGCCGCCGTCCTTCCGGATGGCGCACTCGGCTCCCTCACCGGACAGTCGGCTGAAGATGGGCTCTACCTCCACCACGATGCCCTTCGGGGTGCGGAGGGCCACCGTCTCGGGGGTGCGGCCGGTGAGCAGCAGCCGTGCCGCGCCCGCCGCGCCCAGCGCCGCACAGGTGCCGGTGGTGTAGCCGCAGCGCAGGAGCTTCTGGCCGCTGCGGACGTAGTGCTCAAAGAGCGGGCGCTTTTCCTCCGGCGCTTTTGCCTCACCGTAGAGGAATGCGTACTGCTCATCGGTCAGAGCATAAATTTTACAGATGTTTTCCCGGGCAAAGGCCTTTTCCGGTGTCATGACGTCCGAGACGCCCGCCGCTGAGACGCAGACGACCTTGTCGGAAACCTTCTGCGCCAGCTCCAGCTCGTGGAGGCTCAGGATGACAGCCATCTTTTTGTCGCGGGCGAGGCTTTTCAGGATGGCCAGCAATTCGGCCTTGCCCTTGATGTCAAGGAAAGACGTAGGCTCGTCCAATAATATCAGCTCCGGCTGCTGGCAGATGGCCCGGGCCAGCAGGACGCGCTGGCGCTGGCCGTCGCTGATGCGGTTGAAGTCCCGGCCCTCCAGCGCCTCGGCCCCCACGAGGGCCAGCGCGGCATGGACCTGATGCTTATCTTCCGCCGAGAGGACACCCAGCCGCCCCGTGTAGGGGTAGCGCCCGGCGGACGCCATCTCGAAGCAGGTGGTCAGCTCGGTGCGGCGGGTGTGGGGCACCATCAGGGCCATTTTGCGGGCGCGCTCCGGGCCGGAGCAGTCCGCGAGATTTTTGCCGTCCAGCAGCACAGCGCCCCCCTGGGGGGCCAGCTGCGCTGCCAGCGTCTTGAGCAGGGTGGATTTTCCCGCGCCGTTGGGGCCGATGAGGGTGAGGATGGTCCCCTTCCCGACGCCGAGTCCGATGTGCTCCATCAGGGGCGTTTTGCCGTAGCCGATGGCAAGGTCCTCGGCGCGGCAGTAGAATTTCGGATCGCTCATTCCCGGCCCTCCTGTGTCTGGCGGCGCACCAGCAGCCAGATGACCACCGGCGCACCGAAAACCGCCGTCACCGAGCTGATGGACAGCTCAGTGGGCGCGAACAGGCTGCGGGCGATGAGGTCGCAGAGCAGGCAGAATGCTGCCCCGCCCAGACAGCAGCCCGGCAGGACATAAAGGGGCTTTGCGCTGCCCAGCAGGTTCTTGACCAGATGCGGCACCGCGATGCCCACAAAGGAGATGGGGCCTGCAAAGGCCGTCACGCAGGCGGAAAGCAGGCTGGAAAGCAGCACGAGGGCCGTCGAGAAGGCCCGCACCGGCACGCCGACGCTTTTGGCGTAGCTCTCGCCCATCTGGTAGGCCGCCATGGGCTTCGAGAGCAGGAACGCCGCCGCCAGCGCGGGCAGCACCACGCAGGCCGCTGCACCCACGTTGGCCCAGGTCATGCCGGAAAAGCTGCCCATCGACCAGTTGTGGAGATTGACGATGTTGGAGTCCTGAGCGAAAGTCACCACGATGTCGGTGACAGCCGAGCAGATATAACCGATCATGATGCCGCAGATGACGAGGATGCTCATCCGCGGCACCCGCCGGGCCACCACCAGCACAAAGGCCATCGCCGCCATCGAGCCTGCAAAGGCGGCGATGATGAGGGTGGCCGAGCCGGTGAGCAGCCCCCGCTGTAAAAACACCACCATCGTCAGGGCCACCGCCAGCTTTGCGCCGCTGGACACGCCCATGACGAAGGGGCCGGCGATGGGGTTGGCGAAGAAGGTCTGCAGGAGGTAGCCCGCCGCCGAGAGGGCCGCGCCCAGCAGCACGACCATGACCGCCCGGGGCAGGCGGAGCTGGAGCACGATGCCCACGGCCAGCACATCTTCGCCCCGGCCCAGCAGAGCCGCCGCCACCGCGCCGGGCGTCAGGGACACACTGCCCCAGAACAAATTGAGTGCAAACAGCACCGCGACCCCCGCCGTGAGGGCGAGGTACGCGAGGCTGAGGCGGCGGGTGGTGGTCATGACAAAGCTCCTTTTTTATACGATGCGCTGTAAGAAACGGAGGGACGCCGGGTCGGGCGAGCCCTCGGTGAAGACGAGATTCATATCCGAGATGAGGTCGGCCAGCTCCATGCTCTGCTGGAAAAGGCTCTGGGCCGTACACCAGCAGTCGCCGGACTGGACGGCCTTGAAATCTGCCAGCATCGGACATTTTTCGATGAGCTGGTCACGGGTCTCCACGACGCCCTCGATGGTGCTGTTGTAGATGAGGATGTCGGCGTCTCTGGCCCGGGCGTAGAACGTCTCCAGCGGCAGTTTGATGGTGGACTGGGCCGACGTCTCCCCCTCGAGGTCGTCGAAGATGTAGACGCCGCCGGCCATCCCCACCATCTGGGCCACATAGTCGCTGGTGCGGCGGACGGTGATGAGGTTGTTGGTGGTGATGGAGAAGAAGGCCGCGGTCTTGCCGGTGTTCTCCTGCTCGAGGATGGGGGCCACCTGCTCCACCTTCTGGCGGAAGACCTCTTCCGCCATCTCAGTCTTATTCAGCAGGATGCCGTAGAGCTTGAGCCACTCCATCCGGGCCAGCGGGCCGCTCTCGTAGCTCGAGCGCTCCACGAGGACCGGCACGCCGAACTTTTCCAGCTGCTCCTTGACCTCGGGGTCGTGGAGCACCATGGTGTTCTCGATGGCGAGGGTGCAGCCGACGGCAAGGATGCGCTCATAGTCCGGGGCGCTGTACTTGCCCGCGTAGGCGATGCGGCCCTCCTGCATGGCCTGTCTGGCCTCTTCCACATACCAGCCCTCGGCCTTCGTGCCGGAGAGGGCGATGCTGTCCAGGGCGTCCAGATGGACGAAGAGGTCCATCACCGAGGTGGAGACGAGATAAATATGATCCAGCGGCTGGCGCAGCAGAACGACGTCCTCGGGCAGGTCGTCCACCTCGGCGGCCCCCTCGGGGACGACGAGGAACCGCCCGGCGTCCGGGATGTCGATCATCACATAGTCGCCCTCATAGCAGTCGGCGGAAAACTGGGTGGCATAGTCCAGCGGATAGCTGTGGTCAAACACGAGGGATGCTGTATTGGCCGGGGCAGTCCTGTTCTGCCCGCAGCCCGCAAGGGTGAGGGCGGCGGCAGGCAGGGTTTTCAGAAAATTGCGGCGTTTCATCGTTACTTTGCCTCGATCAGGGATGCAGAGGCGAAGGTCAGCGTATACTCGATCTCATGCGGGGTGCTCATGGCGACGGTATCACCCACCACATCCAGCGGGGTGTCGAGAGCCGCGACGGGGATCTCGAAGGTAGAGTTGCCCTCGGTGTTGGTGGGCAGATACTTTTCGCCGTTCACCAGCATATAGTCGTAGTTGGGGCTGGACCAGACGATGGTGGCGGTCATCCTGCCGTCGGCCACGGTCAGGGCCGCAGGGCTTTCCACGGTGGCGCGGCCGGAGCCGCCCTCGAGGGTCACGTCACAGGTGTAGGTTCCGTCGGCAGGCGCTTCCGCCGCAGCAGGCTGGGCGTTGGCGACACGGACGGTATGGTCGTACCACTTGCCCTTGGAGCCGAGGATGGCCAGCTGGAAGTCCTCGTCCAGAGCCTTCACCGGGATGTCGAAGCCATAGACCTCATCGGACAGGCCGTCGGAGTAGGTGACGGTGTCGGTGGTGGGCTGGAGCCAGTCCCCCTCGTGGGCCTCGGCGTCAGCGGCCATGCCGACGTAGAGGTTGACGATCTTCTTGGAGACGAGGCTGACGTGGAAGGTCATCTGACCGTCCTTCACAGTCAGCGTTCCCTTGCCGTCATTGGCCTCGTTGGCATGGAACATGGAGCTGTCGGTGTCAAAGTCGGCGGTGTAGACGCCGTCGGGCAGAGCCGACTCAGCGGAGGCAGAAGCAGCCTCGCTCACGGCAGAGGAGGCCGCCGCCTCGGAGGAAGCAGCAGAGCTGGCCGGGGCGCCGGATGCGCCGCAGCCGGTGAGAGAACCAGCCAGCACAGCGCCGGCCAGCAGAAGAGCAAATTTATGGTTCAGTTTCATGATGATATACCTCGAAGTATCTATTTTACAGAAAAGATTATAACACGCAATGGCCCGAATTCAAAGCAGGCCGAAAAAGAAATTGCCCGAAAAGGCACTCCTTTCCGGGCAATCATAAACTTATGCTCAGCCGTTCAGGGAATCGACAGCGGCCTTGGTGTGTGCGACGTAGAGCTGCTGGATGTCAGCGACCTCGCCCAGACCGGCGATCTGGCAATCGACAGAGTCGAATTCGCCGGAGGCCTTGAACTGGCTCTTCCAGGAATCCTCGTCGTCGCCCGCCATATCATTGTTGGCGTGGTCACCTGCAACGACCATCAGGGGACGCAGGACGACCTTGGTATAACCGGCGGCCTTGACAGCCTTGATGACGTTCTCGCAGTCAGTCTCCTCCGGCTCACCCTCGACGGTGCCGATGAAGACGTTCTTGTAGCCCAGAGCGTTCATCTGAGACTGCATCTGGCTGTAGCTCACCTTTGCGGTGTGAGAGGTGCCGTGGCCCATGAAAACGAAGGCGGTGCCGTCCTTAGCAGCGGCGTCCAGACTGTCGAAACCGGCGGTCTTGACGGCCTCGGCGGTGATGGCCTTGGCGACAGCTTCCTTGTCGGCGTTGATGACGGTGGCGTCGCTGCCCACCTCGCCCAGCAGAGGCTCGGCGATGGCGACGGACTCGAACTTATCGCGGTAGCTGTCCACCATCTCCATCATCTCGTCGTACTCCGCGCCGTGCATCAGATGGGTGGGCTGGACGACCAGATCCTTCACGCCGTTGGCAACAGCGCGCTCCAGAGCCTGCTCCATGTTGTCGATCTTCTCGCCGTCACGGGCCTGAATATGGTTGATGATGATCTGTGCGGTGAAGGCACGGCGGACAGACCAGTCGGGATATGCGGCCTGGATGGCGTCCTCGATGCCCTTGATGTCCGCTGCGCGGCTGTCGTTGAAGGAGGTGCCGAAGCTGACGACCAGGATCTCCTTGTCGCCGATGTTGTCCTGGTTGCGGGCGTCGTCCTTAGAGGCGTCGCCGGTGTCGCGGCCAAAGTACTCGGGGCTTGCCTCTTCGCCCTCGACCATCTCCTTCTGAGCGTCGGTCAGCGCGTCCCATGCTGCCTTTGCGGCCTCACACTGCGCGTCGGTGTTCTCGTTGCGCTCCTGCACATAGATGGCGTCGATGAGGTCTGCCACGTTCTTTGCTGCCATTTCATCAGCCTCCTCGCTGCTCACTTCGCTGGCGGCAGCAGAGCTTGTGGCGGTGCTGCCGGCGGCAGTGGAAGAAGATGCACCGCAGCCGGTGAGGACACCGGCACACAGGGCCAGTGCGGCGGCAGCGGCGGTGACGCGCTGCCAGTTCTTGTTGGTTGCCTTACGCATTGTTTGAGTCCTTTCTGTTGTGTGGAATGTACGTTTCCGATAGAAAGGGTACGAAACGGGGGCCAGCTCAAACGAAAAAAGAGCCTTTTCACCGCGCGGAAGGCACAGCAAAAAGACCCTTTGAACATTCGGGCTTTTTGGTACGACCAATTCCTCGTGATCCGGAGCCGGACGCTCCTGTACCAACAGCGGGCAGGTTTCCTGACTGAAAGCTCATCGCCCGCTGCCGCCTTCCCAGAGGCAAAGCCTCCAGTGACCGGCGCTGAGCGCCAAGGCAGCGGACTCCCTTATCACAGTGACGAGATCGCGCGGGACTCACACCCGCTTCCCTTTTACCCTCCCGGCCGGGGACGAGACCCCGGCGGCAGGCACCTGCTGTTTTCTATTCAGACGAGGTGAAGTATATCACACTCCACCCTAAAATGCAATATCTCAGCCCTCCTGCGGCACGACCCAGACCATGCCCAGCGCTTCGAGCTTTGCGATGCGCTCCGCCGTCAGCTTTTTCTCGGCGCAGGCGTAGTTTTCGCGCATCCGGCGGACCCAGTCGCCGAGGCAGAAGCCGTCTTCGGTCTTATAGTTCACCGGCACCAGCAGATCGCCGTGGGCGGCGCAGTACTCTTCGGCACGGCGGAACGCCCCGGCCCACTTGGCCTCCCGGGCGTCCCACTGCATCCCGATGGCATCCAGCAGAGCGATATGCTCCGGCGTCACCTGGAACGAGCCGGGCCGGGCCTTGCGGGCAGCCCGGAGATTCGAGATCCAGACGCCCAGACGGAAGCCGTTCTCGTCCACGTATCCGGCAGGCACGAGGAGGCTGCCCTTCTTCTCGGCGTAGAGCCTGGCGCTCTGGTAGTTGTCCAGCCAGTTCTGCTCCCGCACGCTGCACGCGGGCGGCACCGGAGCGCTGAGGCGTCGGCCTTTTTCGCCCTTGAACAGCTCTTTCAGGGCTGCGCGGCGCTCGGCGGAGAGCTTTTTGCCCTCCCGCAGCATCTGCTTCTGACGGGACAGCCAGCTGCCCAGCCAGATGCCGTCCTCCGTCCGGTACTGGGCCGGAACTGCCAGACTGCCGTGCGCCTTTTTGTATTCCACGGCCAGCTCGTAGCGGTGCTGCCACGAGTCGGTCTTTTCCCAGTTCATGCCCAGCTCGTCCAGCAGGGCTTTCCGCTCCGGCGTCACCCGGGCGCTGCTGCGCTCGGGGTTCTGCCATGCGTACCGCTGGCGGGACACCCACTTGCCCAGCAGGATGCCGTCTTCGTCGGTGTACTCGGTGGGGACGTCGAGGTTCCCGTGGGCGGCGTGGTACTTCACGGCGGCCTCGTAGGCGGTCTGCCACTTGCGGTCGTTCCGGTTCGTCCAGTCCACTCCCAGCGCTTCCAGCTTTTCGATCTGGGCGTCGGTCAGCACACCTTCTTTATAAGCGGCACGCTGACTGCCCAGCCAGACGCCCAGCGCCATGCCGTCCGGCGTGACATACTTGACGGGAATTTCCAGCGTGTGATTTTCCAGATAATACTGGACGGCGGCGGCATAGCTCTTCTCCCAGAGGATGCTGCCGGTGTCCCACACCATGCCCAGTGCCTCGAGGCGCTCGACGCGGTCTGGCGGCAGGTTCCCGCTCAGATAGCGCTGGCGGTTGTAGACGATCCACTCGCCCAGCGCAAAGCCGTCCTTATCCTTATAATGGACCGGCACCAGCAGGTCGCTGTGGCTGCCGCGGTACCGCCGGGCCGAAGCACAGCCGTTCTCCCACGCCAGCTCGAGCCGCTTTTTCCAGTTCATGCCGATTTTGTCCAGCCGGGCGGCCTGCTCGGCGGTGAGACGGCCCTTTTTCTTTCCGGCCCGGACAAGGCGCTGGTTTTCCAGCCAGCGGCCCACGGCCACGCCCCCAAAGCGGTAGGAGCGAGGCACGTCCAGCGTCTTTCCCTCTGCCGTCATCTGCTTTGCGGCGGCATAATAGCGCTCCCAGTCGGAGTCCAGCGCGCGGCGGAGCTGCCGGTAAGCCCGGCGGCAGGCAGAAAAGGGCTCTTCCAGCGGGAAGGCTTCTGCCCCCGCCGCACCGCACTCCTTCCGCAGCTGCTGCACACAGGTCAGCGCCTCAAAGGCCGCGCTCAGCTCTGCCACCGGCACACTGCCGCAGGCCGCAAGGGCGCGTGCCAGCATCTGCCGGTATGCGGCCGGTCCAGCGCTGCGGCGCACCAGCACCACGCCCGAGATCCCGGCCAGAGGAGCCTGCACCGCCGGGCCGTTGGCACAGACCAGCAGCCGGAGGGTGGCCGCTTCGTCGGCCGCAAAGCCTTCTGCATCCTTATAAATATGTGTTCCTGCACCAAACAGCTTCTCGGCCTGCTCTGCGGTCTGCGCCGCCGCTGCATCATCCTCGCAGAGGACGAGGCAGCGCCCGGCAGCATCCGGGAGCCACTGCGCCAGCAGCTGTTCCACCGGCGGAAGCTTTTCTACGGCGAGGCTCAGAGCCTGATATTTCTCGGCGTTGGGGTCAGGGCAGCCCGGCAGATGGAGGTTCTTCACCTCAGCACGGAGGCGGGCCATCCCATCTTCCAGCGGCCAGAGCAGGGCCGTATAGGAGGCCGGCATGGGCAGCAGGCCCTCGGCCATCGCCCCGCCCAGCGCCAGCGGCTCCACGATGGCGTCGGCCAGCATCTCCTCGGCGGCGCGGCAGCTGTCGCCCGGGGCGTCCGGCTCCCCCAGAGCCAGCAGCTTTGCCCCCGGACAGAGGCGGAGCAGGGGCTGGACACAGTCGGTCCAGTCCTTTGCGCTCATCTCCCTCCAGCCGTCCAGTACCAGCAGGCCGGGCCGGAACTCAGCCAGAGCCACCCAGCCCAGCGCATTCTGCACGGCCAGCTGCTCGCAGCTCATCAGCCGCACCCGGCCGCCCAGCGTCCGGCCCAGCCGCTTTGCCAGGGCGCGGCGCAGCTCCAGACGGGCAGCGCAGGACACCACCCAGAGCACGCGCATCTCGGGGTGGGCGTCCAGCAGCTCCCACACGATGCAGCCCTTGCCCGTACCCGCCGGGCGCACCAGCGCAGCACAGTTTTTCTGCTGCAGTCCAGCCTCCGCCGCACGGCAGGCTGTTTTATTTGAATCCTGTACCAAAATCGACATATCTTATCCTTTCTGCCCCTTCCGAGGGTTCAGAAATTCGCTTTTTCTGCAAAAAAGAAACGCGCCTGCGCAAAGCCGGCTTTCCTGCCTGCGCTGCGCCTGCGTTTTTCTGCAAAAATGTTACTTTCATGCTCTATTTTTATCATAAAAGTTTATTTCTTGTCAAGATGATTTGCACAGATTTTTCCAAATAATTTTACATTCTCTTTTTCCGGAAATTCCGGGGCCGTTCCCTGCTGGCCGTTGACGGCGGGGACCGTTGGTGGTAGACTTTTTTCATCGGCTCCCCTTTTGGCGGGAGACTCCCCTATTTATGATATGTGAGGTAATCGATATGAACATCATCAGCACTGAAAAAGCTCCCGGCGCCATCGGCCCCTACTCTCAGGGCTACACCGTGGGCGGTCTCGTCTTCACCTCCGGCCAGATCCCGGTAGACCCCGCCACCGGCGCAGTCGCCGAGGGCATCGCCGCACAGGCTGACCAGAGCTGCCGCAATGTGGGCGCTATCCTCGAAGCTGCCGGCGTGGGCTTTGACAAGGTGGTCAAGACCACCTGCTTCCTGGCCGACATCGCCGACTTTGCCGCTTTCAACGAGGTGTACGCCCGGTATTTCACCTCCAAGCCCGCCCGCAGCTGCGTGGCCGTGAAAGACCTGCCCAAGGGCGTGCTCTGCGAGATCGAAGCCATCGCTGAGGCCTAAGCCGCCTTTTCAGCACAAAGAGGGGCCGTCTGCACTCTATTCCAAGTGCGGACGGCCCCTTTTGTCTGTCTTCGATTCCAGTTTTTCATGCTGACTAGCTTTCTTAGCCGGAGAAATTGACTTCGTTTTTCGCTTTTGTTACAATAGAATCAAACTGTTGTAAAAGCTTTCCGGTCAAATTTGAAAGAGAGGTCCCTGCCCATGTCCAATTCCCGTGTTGAAAGCCACAGCCGCGCCGAATTGCGCAACAGGATCATCAGCACAGCCACCCTGCTCGAGATCCTGTTGTCCGGCCTCGTCCTTATCGGCCTGCTGCTGTCGATGGTGCCGCTGCTGCAGTGGATGCCCGGCCTGCTGTTCGACGGCAACGACGCCGAGGTGAGCATCTTCTTACAGCGGGCGCTGGACATCGTCATCGGCATCGAGTTTATCAAGATGCTGGCCAAGCACAGCCCCGGTTCCAGCCTCGAAGTGCTGCTCTACGCCATCGCCCGCCACATGGTGGTGGGGCACGAATCCGCCCTGGAGAACCTGCTGAGCGTGAGCGCCATCGCCCTCATCTTCGTCGTGCGGAAGTTCTTCTTCGTACCGGCCTTCGGCGCTCATCTGCCCGACGGCCACCCCGCACCCGACCTCACCCCTTCCCAGAGCGGCATCCCGGAAGATGAATTTGCCACCCGGCTGCGCAAACACCTCAGCCGTAAGTCTGCTGAACGGGAAGAGACCATTGCCATCGAAGACCCCGCGTATGAGGACAACACCGATACCCTCTTGGAGACCGACGCGAAATAACTCTGCCAAACAGCAAAACGCCCCGCAGGACGCTCGTCGAGAGCTGCCTGCGGGGCATCTTTTTATGCTTAGCTTCTCTTGTGCTTCTGGCCGAACCGGTACTCCTTGCCGTCCCGGATGCGCTGGATGTTGGAACGGTGCATCCAGATGACCATGCCGCCCATGATGGCAGCGCCGACGGTGCAGACCACCACGTCCCGGGTCGGCAGGCCGCGCATGAGGCTGTACACCAGCGTCAGGACCGGGTAGGCCGCGGCCATGGTGATGCTGCCCAGCGACACCATGCCGGTGGGGACCAGGCAGACGAGGAAGATGACCGCCAGCACCGGCAGCAGCACCGGCTGGACTGCCAGAATGGCACCGGCAGCCACCAGCACGCCCTTGCCGCCCTTGAAGCCGAAGTAGATGGGCTTGGAGTGGCCCACCACGGCGAGGATGGCGGCGAGGTAGACGCCCAGATAGGGCGAGACGGCAGCGTCGGCGGGCAGATGGCCGAACAGCCACCGGCCAAGGCAGACGGCCGCGACGCCCTTGAGCACATCGCCCACCGCCGTGAGGGCAGCGGCCTTCTTGCCGAAGGTGCGCAGCATGTTGGTCATACCGGCAGCGCCCGAGCCGTGGGTGCGGACGTCGTCATGGTACAGATACTTGCTGACGAGGATGCCGGTGTCCACGCTGCCCAGCAGATAGGCTTCGGCAGCGACCGCCAGCACAATGAGAAATGCGGTCATAGAACCAGTCTCCCTTCCTTATACGTCCTTCGCGCCCACCTCGCCGGAGCCGCGCTCACGCACGACAAGGCGGATGGGGGTGTGCTCCAGACCAAAGTTCTCGCGGATCTGGTTGATGATATACCGCTGATAGCTGAAGTGGAACAGGTGCTTTGCGTTGACGAAGGCCACGAACGTCGGCGGACGGGTGGAAGCCTGAGTCAGGTAGAAGATCTTCAGGCGGCGGCCCTTGTCGCTGGGCGGCTGCATCCGAGCGGTGGCACGGGCCAGCATCTCATTCAGCACACCGGTGGGCACGCGGGCACCGTTCTGGCTGTCCACGTCGCGGATGAGCTGCATCAGCTTGTTGACGTTGTAGCCGGTCTGGGCCGAGATGAAGATGATGGGAGCATAGCCCATGAAGCTGAAGCACTCGGCATAGCCCCGGCGCTGCAGTTCCATGGTGTTGGTCTCCTTGCCCTCCACGGCGTCCCACTTGTTGACGACGATGATGCAGGCCTTGCCCTGGTCGTGGGCGTAGCCGGCCACCTTGCTGTCCTGCTCGGTGAAGCCGACGGTGGCGTCCACGAGGATGAGGGCCACGCGGCTGCGCTCGACGGCGGCCAGTGCGCGGACGACCATGTAGCGCTCGAGGCCGTCGGTGATGTTGCTGCGCTTGCGCAGACCGGCGGTATCGGTGAAGATGAACTTGCCGTAAGCGTTGTCCACGGGGGTGTCGATGGCGTCGCGGGTGGTGCCGGCCTCGTTGGCCACGATCATGCGGTTCTCCCCGAGGATGCGGTTGGTCAGGCTGGACTTGCCCACGTTGGGGCGGCCGATGATGGCGACGGGGATGCGGTCTTCCTCCACGACGGTCTCACTGAAATCGAGGTGGGCGCAGACGGCGTCCAGCAGGTCGCCGGTGCCGTGGCCGTGGACGGACGAGATGGGCATGACTTCGTCGAAGCCGAGGTTATAGAACTCGTAGAGCTCCATGGGGGTCTCGCCCACATTGTCGCATTTGTTGACGGCGAGGATGATGGGCTTGTGGCTGCGGCGCAGCATATGGGCCACGTCCTCGTCGGCGGCGGTCAGGCCGTTGCGCACGTCCGCCACCATGATGATGCAGTCGGCGGTATCGATGGCGATCTGGGCCTGCTCGCGCATGTGGGCCAGAATGCCCTCGGTGGCCTTGGGCTCGATGCCGCCGGTATCCACCAGCAGGAACTCGTGGCCGCTCCACTCGCAGTTGGCGAAGATGCGGTCGCGGGTGATGCCCGGGGTATCCTCCACGATGGCCAGACGCTGGCCGCAGAGCTTATTGAACAGGGTGGACTTGCCCACGTTGGGGCGGCCCACCACAGCAACGATCGGTTTGCTCATAGGGGGGTCCTCCTTTCACAAAAGGGGTAAAATTACGGTCTTCTCCGGCGGGCGATATGCAGGCCGCTGCGCAGCAGGGCCTTGGCCTCGTCGCCGCCGCCGGTGGGCAGGACTTCCACCTTCACGCCGAGCCGCTGGCCCAGCTGCTCGATGGTCATATCATCGAGGAAGGTGTCCTTCTCCTCCCGCAGCATCACGGCAGGCACGCCCAGGGTGCCGCTGGACAGCCGGCCCTCGCACTGGGCGATGATGTCGGTCGCCGTGACGAGGCCCGCCACGCCGACGTTGCCGCCGAAGAAGTTGTTTTTGATGGGATGCACTTTTACTTCTATCATGGGGTACTGGCGGCGCAGCTCGTCCATCATCTCGGTGATGAGGGGCGCGGCCATGGTGCCGGTGACGACATCCATCTTTTTGGTGCCATAGATGCGGTGGGGCTTTTCCAGCTCGGCCAGAAATTCCTCCCGGAAGAGGCTCATCATGCCCACGCCGTTTTCCAGCTGGTCGTAGTCCTCATAGAACTCCGGCTCCGGGATGGGGCGGCCGGCCTTGAGGTACCACTCATCGCTGGGGTAGATGATGCGCTTGCCGTGGCGGCGCTTGCACTCGTCGCCGAACTCTTTCATGATGTCGATGACGGCGGCGCTGGTCTCGGCGTCGTAGGGCGTCTGCTTGAAGAGGTTCTGGCGGTAGTCCGTCACGCCGCAGGGGACTGCCGCCACGCTCTGCACCATCGGGGTCAGCTCCAGCAGGTCGGTGAGGGTGCGGCGGAGCTCGTCGCCGTCGTTGATGCCCCGGCAGAGCACCAGCTGGCAGTTGACAGCGATGCCGCCCTCCACCAGACGGGGCAGGTACTTCAGCACCTCGCCGCCCCGTTTATTCGCCAGCATCCGCACGCGGAGCTGGGGATTGGTGGTGTGGACCGAGATGTTGATGGGCGAGATATGCATCTTGATGATGCGGTCGATCTCGTGGTCCTGCATGTTGGTCATGGTGATATAGTTGCCAAACAAAAAGGACAGGCGCTCGTCGTCGTCCTTGAAGTAGAGGCTCTCACGCATCCCCGGGGGCAGCTGGTCGATGAAGCAGAACATGCAGTGGTTGGAGCAGGAGTGCTTCTGGTCGCCCAGATAGGTGGAGAAGTCGCAGCCGAAGGGGCCGCGCTCCTCCCGCCGGACGTCCCACTCCCGGATGCCGTCCGCCACCTTTGCTTTGAGGTGGAAGCTCTTGCTGTCGGTATAAAAATCATAGTCCAGCGTGTCGTTCAGCTCGTTGCCGTCCACGCTCAGCAGCTCGTCGCCGCCGGCGAGGCCGAGGGCTTCCGCCTCGCTGCCCGCGTCCACGCGGTCGATTTTAATAGACACTTTCACTTCACCTGCTTTCCGATAGGTTCGCCTTCGTACAACCTCTCAGTCGGGCTTGCGCCCGCCAGCTCCCCTAGTAGGGGAGCCTCTGGCGTATCCAGCAAGCTTCACCCGGCTGCCAAAGCCTCCCCTCGTTAGGAGCAACAACGACGACCGCCGCCAGTGGCGGAAACAGGGAGTCGCTGTTGGGGCCGCGGCCAGCAAGACGCAAGCAAAGCGCTGCGGATGCTGGGTGCCGCAACCCGGGCAGTGGCATCCCGAAGGGATGACGGAGAGGTTTCATCCGTTCCATAAACAGCAAGAAGGGGAAGGCATTGCGCCCTCCCCTTCTGTACATAACACCAATGTGCCACCAATTCTGCGCAAATTAGCCCTTCTTGATGACTTCCTCGCCCTTGTAGTAACCGCAGTTGCCACATGCCTGGTGGGGGAGCTTCAGAGAGCCGCAGTTGCTGCACTTGACCAGTGCGGGGGCCTCCAGCTTCCAAACATTGCTGCGACGCTTGTCGCGGCGGGCCTTGGAAAGATGTCTCTTAGGTACTGCCATATTTTTGCACCTCCTTGATGGGTTTCTCAGTTCAGCAGTGATTTGAGTATCGCTAGCCTTGCGTCTGCGGGTTCGGCCTCAGCTTCTGCCGGAGGGCAGGTACATTCGGCCATCTTCTTCCCGCACCGGGGACACAAGCCCGGGCAGTCAGCGCTGCAAAGCAGCACCGTCGGTATCTGGAACATGAATTCCTGACAGAGCCATTCGTCCACATCCAGATGTCCTTTTTCGTTGAGGGGCAGGTCGAAATCCGGGTCATCCAGATCGCGCTCCCTGACCGTCCACTCTGCTTGCACCGTCTCTTCCCGTTCGACGGGGTCGAGGCAGCGGGCGCACTCTCCGTGCACCAATGCGTTTGCCCGCAGCGTCATCCGGATCTCCTCGCCATCCGGCACCGCCTCAAAGCGGGCCGTCACAGGCTGCTCGATCCTTGCACCGGCAAAATCCTTCGCAGACAAATCACACTGAAACTCTGCGGCGTAAGGCTTTGTGCCGGATACGATAAACTTTCTCAGGTCAAATTGCATAGTACACCTCATAAAAGGCTGCCTTGTTAGTATAGCGCCAACACAGCCCTTTGTCAACACCAAAACAGGCAGAAAACCGAAAAAATTTCAAGTTCTCCGGTTTCCTGCCTGTCTGGGATGCTTCAAATCAGAAATTTCAGAGTTATTTTACAGGTACTTCTTCACATCGTGGGGCAGAGCAGCCTCATCAGCGCTGACAGTGACGGTGACCTTGATGGAGTCGCCGGCGGCGGCAGCGATCTCGTCCAGAACGACGCCCAGACGGTTGATGTCGTGATCCAGCACCTTCAGGATGCCGTCGATGTACAGGTCAGTGATGTCATAATTGCTTGCCAGCAGGCCGGCCACGAAGCCGTACAGCATCTCGCCGCCGGCGATCTTGTACTCGTCCAGGTCGATGAGACGGGCGGCGTTGGGGACCTCATAGGTCAGCTTCATGCCCTTCTCGACGACAACGACGTTGCCCTTGGAGGTCTTGACCGAATCATTGATCATGTCGATCATAGCCTTGGTCTTACCGGAGCCTTTGGTGCCAACAATCAGTTTAATCATAGTTCTGTCCTCCTGTATTTTCCACGCCTCACGGCGGGAGATCGTTTTTTGTTCCGCTTGCTCTTACTTCAGCTTTGCTTCCAGCTCGGCGGTCAGGTTCTCGTAACCCGGCTTGCCCAGCAGAGCGAACATGTTCTTCTTATAGCTCTCGACGCCCGGCTGGTTGAAGGGGTTGACGCTCAGCAGGTAGCCGCTGCAGGCGCAGGCACGCCAGAAGAAGTAGATGAGGCAGCCCACATTATAAGCGGACAGGTCGTCCACCTCGATGACCACCTCCGGCACGCCGCCGTCGGTGTGGGCGAGGATGGTGCCTTCCATGGCCTTGCGGTTGACCACGCTCATGTTCTGGTCAGCCAGGAAGTTCAGGCCGTCGAAGTTGCCCTCCAGCTTGTCGATGAAGAGGTCCTGTGCGGGCTTCTTGACATCCACGATGGTCTCGAACATGGTGCGGGAGCCTTCCTGGATGAACTGACCCATGGAGTGCAGGTCGGTGGAGAAGATGCAGCTTGCGGGGAACAGACCCTTGTTGTCCTTGCCCTCGCTCTCACCGAACAGCTGCTTGTACCACTCGTTCATGAGGGTGAAGTTCGGCTCATAGCACTCGAGGATCTCGATGCTCTTGCCCTTGCGGTACAGGATGTTGCGGATGGCCGCATACTTGTAGGCGTCGTTGTCGGGGCTGAGCACGGAGAAGCGCTCCATCGCGTCGGCTGCGCCCTTCATGACGTCGTCGATGCTGATGCCGGCAGCAGCGATGGGCAGCAGGCCCACAGCGGAAAGGACGGAGTAGCGGCCGCCGACATCGTCGGGGACGACGAAGGTGGGCCAGCCCTGGGCGTCAGCCAGCTGCTTGAGGGTGCCCTTGGCGCGGTCGGTGGTGGCGTAGATGCGCTTGTTGGCTTCTTCCACGCCCATCTCGTCTTCCAGCAGCCTGCGCAGCACACGGAAGGCCAGAGAGGTCTCGGTGGTGGTGCCGGACTTGGAGATGACGTTGATGGAGAAGCGCTTGCCCTTGCACAGCGCGATGATGTCATTCAGATAGGTGGGGCTGATGCTGTTGCCGCAGAAGTAGATCTTCAGGCCGTTGTCCAGCTCGTTGTGGTACATACCCTTAACGGCCTCGATGACGGCGCGTGCGCCCAGATAGCTGCCGCCGATGCCGGCGACCACCAGAACGTCGGAATCCTCACGGATCTTGGCAGCAGCTGCCTTGATGCGCTCGAACTCTTCCTTATCATAATCACGGGGCAGATACATCCAGCCCAGGAAGTCGCTGCCGGGGCCGTTCTTGGCTTCCAGCGTCTTGTGCGCGGCCTCTACCTGGGGGTAGATGGCCTTGTATTCCTCTTCGTTGATGAAACTGGAGAGGTGTTTTGTATTCAGAGCGAGACTCATTCTATCAAAACCTCCAAAATATTTTACGGGCTCTTTGCCCGGCGAGGGTTTTTCTTGGTATAAGTGTACCGTTCCCGCCGGGCAAAGTCAAGGCCAAAATCCTCGCTTTTCATACAATTTTAATAGTGTTGTTTTGTATGCTCTTACATCTTTTATACAAACGTCCAAGCCATTCTTCGCCCTCGCTGACCGTTTTTGACCGGTAGTGCGCAGTTTTCGGTCATGCCGCGCCGGTGAGGCTCTGCCACAGCAGACCGATGGCATCCCGGACGGTCATCCTCGGCGCATCGGCGGCTGCACGCACTTCGTACTCTTCCAGAAGTGCTTCCCCCTGATAGACGGCGGCTTTGCCCAGCGTCTGGCCCTGCTCCACCGGGGCTTCCAGCTCCTCGGGCAGGGTCAGCTCGGTATGCAGGGACGCCCCGCTCCCCTTCTCCACCAGCACCGTCTCCGGCAGGGCCGAGTAATCCAGCGGGACGCTGCCCGCCGCGCTGCCTTTGACCGTGATCTGGAGCGGCTGTGCCTCGAGTTTTGGCAGCGGCGCGGCCTCATAGGCCCCGAAGCCGTAGTCCAGCAGAGTCGTGGCGGCGTTGAAGCGGTCGGCGCTGGACGGTGCGCCCAAGATGACCGCGATGAGGGAGAGGCCGTTCCGGGTGGCGCTGGCCGAGATGCAGATGCCCGCGCCGCCGGTGGTGCCGGTCTTGAGGCCGGTGATCCCCTCATACCGGCGGAGGAGCTTATTCGTATTGATCAGCTGGGTCGCCCCGCCCCGGAGGGTATCCGTCCAGATGCCGGTGTAGTGCAGCACCTCGGGGCAGGTGTTCAGGATGGTGCGGCTCATGGCGGCCACGTCCCGGGCCGTGGAGAGATGGCCTTCGGCGTCCAGCCCGCAGGCGTTGCGGAAAGACGTCTGTTCCATCCCCAGAGAAGCGGCCCGGGCGTTCATCTGCTCCACGAAGGCCGGCTCACTGCCGCCCACCAGCTCAGCCACGGCCACGGCCGCGTCGTTGGCAGAGGAAACGCAGATGGCCTTTATCATCTCGTCCAATGTAAAATGCTCCCCCGGCTCCAGCCAGATCTGACTGCCGCCCATGTGGTAGGCGTGCTCACTCACCGGCACCGGCGTCTCCATGGTCAGCCGCCCGTCGTGGACAGCCTCGAAGGCAAGCAGCAGGGTCATCACCTTGGTGATGGAGGCGATGGGGACCCGCTCGTCGGCATTCTTCTCGTAGAGGACCCGTCCGCTCCCCTGCTCGATGAGGATGGCAGCGCGGCAGTTGAGGTCGAGCTGAGGTGCGGCAGCTGCGGCCGGCAGCAGAATTACTTCTGCCGTTTCCTCGACGTCGGCGCTGACGGCCCGCTCTTCCGGATGCATGACAGCCCGCAGGCCCACGCCCTCCGCCGTCCCAAGGGCCAGTGCAAACAGCCAGAAGCAGAGCACGGCTGCGCAGAGCACCGCAAAATTCTTTCGTTCCATCCCTTGTCCCTCCCCGCAATGTCTGTCTGATTGCATTCTATGCAAAAAAAGAGGCCGGAATGCTCTTTTCTCCCCGGGAAAAATCTGCTATAATAGGATGGTTTATTATAAGGTAATAACCTCTCCGTCTGCTTCGCAGCCAGCTCCCCTGTCAGGGGAGCCAAATCGGAGAGGTTTTGGAAAGGACACCCCATGCGAGTTTGTTTTTATACCCTTGGCTGCAAGGTCAACTTAAACGAGACCGGCGCGCTGGAACAGATGTTCCGCTCCGCCGGTTTCACCATCGTGCCGGAGGGCGAAGAGGCCGACGTCTTTGTGGTGAACAGCTGCACCGTCACCAACTTCGGCGACCAGAAGAGCCGCAAGTGGCTCCGCCGGGCCAAGCGCGAGAACCCCGGCGCCGTCACCGTCCTCACCGGCTGCTACCCGCAGGCTTTCCCCGAGGAAGCGGCCCAGTTCATGGAGGCCGACCTGGTCTGCGGCAACGGCGACCGGAAAGCCATCCTCGACAACGTGCTCAAGCTGCTGGACGGCCACGAGCGCATCGTCGCCATCGCCCCCCACGCGAAGGGCGAGCGGTTCGAGGAGCTGCCGGTGGAACGGTTCGAGACCCACACCCGCGCCTTTATTAAAGTAGAGGACGGCTGCAACCGTCAGTGCGCCTACTGCGTCATCCCCCGCGCCCGCGGCCCGGTGCGCAGCCGCTCGGAAGAGAGCATCCTCGCCGAGCTGCGCCAGCTGGCCGCATCCGGTTACCGGGAAGTGGTGCTCAGCGCCATCTCCCTGCCCAGCTACGGTCTCGACACCGGCACCAGCCTCGTGGAGCTGGTGGAGAAGTGCGCCCGGGTGGAGGGCATCGAGCGCATCCGGCTGGGCAGCCTTGACCCCGATATGCTGACTCCCGAGTACATCACCCGGCTGGCGGCAGTGGACAAGCTCTGCCCCCAGTACCATCTGAGCCTGCAGAGCGGCTGCAGCGCCACCCTGCGCCGGATGCGCCGCGTCTATACCGCCGAGCAGTACGCCGAGGTGGTCCGCCAGCTCCGCGCCGCCTACGGCGACCGCCCGGTCAGCTTCACCACCGACTGCATCTGCGGCTTCCCCGGCGAGACGGAGGAAGATTTCCGGGAGAGCTGCGCGTTCCTGAAGGAGATCGGCTTCCTGAAAGTCCACGTCTTCCCCTACTCCCGCCGCAGCGGCACCCCCGCCTACGACTTCCCCGATCAGGTCCATGAGCGCGAAAAGCAGGCCCGCAGCCGGGAGATGAACGCCATCGCCGAGGACATCCGCCGCGAGGTGCTGGCCGGCTGCGAGGGCAGCGAAGACGACGTTCTGCTGGAGACCCCCCTCTCCGGCACCCTCTTCACCGGCTACACCCGGCTGTATGTTCCCGTCGTGGTCTCGGCCCCGGGCCATAAGAGCGGCGAGATCGTCCATGTCCGGCTGGGCAGCTACGACGGCGAGCGTGTCCGGGCCGAGATGGTGTAAATCTTAGCCGGTTCTTTGCCGTTTTGTACAAATCCATTTGTTCGCATTTGTGCAAGATATACCAGTTGTGAATTTCATAACAAATTTTAAGCTTTTCCCTTTTCTTCCCGAAGGGTTTATGCTACAATAAAAGTGGACCAATCGGGGCATCCGGCTGTTTGCAGCAGCCCGGTACCAAATGCCCCGGAGAAAAGCCGCGTCAGAGCGGTTTTTTGTTCTGTTGTTTCAAAGCAAGGAGAGATTGGAATGAGTTTCAGAGGAATCAACACGACGGTCATCCAGATCCGCCGCCAAGTCTTTACCGAGGTGGCACGGATGGCCTACGCCAACGTCAAGGGCGAGCAGGCCAACCACCTGATGCGCAAGATCCCTTACACCATCATCCCCGGTGAGGAAGGCAAGCTCCGCAAGGACATCTTCCTTGAGCGCGCCATCGTCGAGGAGCGCGTTCGTCTGGCCATGGGCCTGCCCACCCGCCGCATGGACGAGCACAACAGCGTCGTCTCCGGTCTGGAGGACGCTTCCATCGCCGATAAGTATTATGACCCCCCGCTGGTGAACGTCATCAAGTTTGCATGCAACCGCTGCCCCGAGAAGCTGGTCAAGGTCTCCGACCTGTGCCAGGGCTGCCTCGCACACCCCTGTATGGAAGTCTGCCCCAAGAAGGCCATCACCTGGGAGAGCGGCCGTTCCACCATCGACCAGGAAAAGTGCATCAAGTGCGGCCGCTGCGTCGGCGTCTGCCCCTACAACGCCATCGTCAAGACCGAGCGTCCCTGCGCCGCTGCCTGCGGCATGGGCGCCATCCACTCCGATGAGCTGGGCCGCGCCGAGATCGACTACAGCAAGTGCGTGTCCTGCGGCCAGTGTCTGGTCAACTGCCCCTTCGGTGCCATCGCCGACAAGGGTCAGATCTATCAGCTCATTCAGGGCTTCAACCGCGGCGACCGCATCTACGCCCTCGTCGCTCCCGCCTTCATCAACCAGTTCCCGGGCCTGGCCTCCACCGGCAAGCTCAAGGCTGCGCTGAAGGCTCTGGGCTTCTACGACGTCGTGGAGGTCGCCATCGGTGCCGACCTGTGTACCGTGGATGAGGCCCACGACTTCCTCGAAGAGGTGCCCGGCAAGCTGAGCTTCATGGCTACTTCCTGCTGCCCGGCATGGAGCATGATGGCAAAGACCGCCTTCCCGGATCTTGCAAAGAACATCTCCATGACCATGACCCCCATGGTCTTTACCGCCCGCATGATGAAGCAGGCCGACCCCGAGGCCCGTATGTGCTTCATCGGACCCTGCGCCGCCAAGAAGCTGGAGGCTTCCCGCCGCACCGTCCGCTCTGATGTGGACTTCGTGCTGACCTTCGAGGAACTGGCCGGCATCATCGAGGCCAAGGACATCGACGCGGCCAACCTCGAAGTTGACCCCGATGAGGTCGATCTGGTCCACGCTTCCAGCGCAGGCCGCGGCTTCGCACAGTCCGGCGGTGTCGCCAAGGCTGTCGCCGACAAGATCAAGGAGTGGCACCCCGATATGGACGTCAAGATCGCGTCCGCACAGGGCCTCGCCGAGTGCAAGAAGCTGCTGATGCTGGCCAAGGCCGGCAAGTACAACGGCTACCTGCTGGAAGGCATGGGCTGCCCCGGCGGCTGCATCGGCGGCGCCGGCACCATCGCCGACCCCGCCCGCACCGCTGTCGCACTGAACAAGTACGTCAAGGAGGCTCCGTTCCAGGACCCCGAGCAGAGCCCCTTCATGACCAGCATCCACGTGCTGAAGGACGACCCCAACTTTGAGGTCTGAGTTTTCCTGACTTCTGCCGCTTCCCGTCCGCCGGGAGGCGGCTTTTTGTGTCTTCGGCAAAGTCTGCGTTTTTCTTCCATAAGATGTGTCTTATGTGAAACATTTTTGTGAAAGACTCACAAGCCAGATTGACTTTTTCTTCTGAATATGTTATTTTTGCGGTGACAAATTCCTTCGCGTTCCGTTTTGGAACGCACAGAGCCGCCTCTGCGGCTGGAAAGGTCGATTCTTGAATATGACGATTTCTTTGAAGCATATGGGCAGACGCACCGGGGCGGTCCTCGTCTCGCTGCTGCTGCTCCTGACGCTGGCGGTCAGTGCCAGTGCCGCCGCCGTCAAGATGACGGTGGGCGTCCGGTTCTGGCGGGAGTCCGGGGACAAGGAGTCGATGGCCGACAGTGCCGTGGACACCACCCGCGAAGCTACCCTTACCCGCCAGCCCAACGGCACCTTCACTCTCGAGCTTCCGGTCAAGCAGCTCTCTTCCATGAACATGACCGGCCGTCTCACCGGCATCGCCATCGGCGAGGTGAACTATGACGGCACTCTGAGCGGCGACCTGTCCGACGGCACCGCCGTGCTGACCCTCAAGAACCTGCCCGCCTCGGTGCTCACCGGCAGCGATTCCAGCAAAGCGCTGGCCGTGACCTGCAGCATCAAGATGGACACCATCCTTCTCGGCGACATCACTACCAGCGCAAAGATGTCCATCTGGGTCGAGCGCTGAAAAGCCAAACAGCACAAAAAAGCGCCCCGCAGCTCTGTTACGAGCTGCGGGGCGCTTGCGTTGTTTCAGAAAAGGTTTACTCGGCGATGATGCTCTTGCCGGTCATCTCTGCCGGGACGGGCAGGCCGATATAGGGCAGCATGGTGGGTGCGATGTCGGCCAGACAGCCGCCCTCGCGCAGCTTCACATCGCCGCAGCCGATGGCCACGAAAGGCACGACGTTGGTGGTGTGGGCGGTGAACGGAGTGCCGTCGGGGTTCTTCATCTTCTCGGCGTTGCCGTGGTCAGCGGTCAGGAAAGCGCAGCCGCCGGCGTTCAGCACAGCGGTGACGACCTTCTCGACAGCAGCGTCCACAGCCTCAACGGCCTTGACAGCGGCCTCAAAGACGCCGGTGTGGCCGACCATATCGCAGTTTGCGAAGTTCAGGATGACCACGTCGTACTTGCCGCTCTCGATGCGCTTGACGCACTCGTCGGCGACCTCGGGGGCGCTCATCTCGGGCTTGAGGTCGTAGGTGGCCACCTTCGGGCTGGGGATGACACAGCGGTCCTCGCCCTCGTAGGGAGCCTCAACACCGCCGTTGAAGAAGAAGGTGACATGAGCGTACTTCTCGGTCTCGGCGATGCGCAGCTGGGTCTTGCCGTTCTCGGACAGGTACTGGCCCAGGACGTTCTTCAGCTCCACAGGAGGATAAGCGACCTCGCAGTTGGGCATGGTGGCGTCATACTCGGCCATGCAGACGTAGTGGACCTGCTTGCGGCCGCCGCGGCGCTCGAAGCCGGTGAAGGCGTCGTCGCAGAAGATGCGGGTCATCTGACGGGCGCGGTCGGGGCGGAAGTTCATGAAGATGACGGTGTCGCCGTCCTGCACACGGCCGCCCTCGCAGGTGACGCAGGGCAGAACGAACTCGTCGGTCTTGTCGTCGGCGTAGGATGCCTCGATGGCCTCCTGCGCGTTGGCGGCGTGGTTGCCCTCGCCGTAGACGAAGGCAGCGTAAGCCTTCTCCTCGCGCTCCCAGTTGTTGTCACGGTCCATGGCGTAGTAACGGCCGGAGACGCTGGCGATCTTGCCGATGCCCAGCTCATCCAGCTTGGCCTGCAGGTCGGCAAGGAAGCCCTTGCCGGAGTGGGGGTCGGTGTCACGGCCATCGGTGATGCAGTGGAGGTAGACTTCCTTGGCCCCCATCTGCTTTGCCATTTCCAGCACACCGAACCAGTGGTCAGCGTGGCTGTGGACACCGCCGGTACCCACCAGACCCATCAGGTGGATCGCCTTGCCGGCGTCGATGGCAGCCTTCATGTTCTTGACGAGGACGGGGTTCTTGAGCATCTCACCGTCGCGGATGGACTTGGTGATGAGGGTCAGCTGCTGGTAGACGATGCGGCCGGCGCCCATATTGGTGTGACCCACCTCAGAGTTGCCCATCTGGCCGTCGGGCAGGCCCACAGCCATGCCGGAAGCTTCGATGGTGGTCATAGGATATTTTGCCATCAGAGAGTCAAGGAAGGGCTTCTTGGCTGCGGCCACGGCGTTGCCGTAGGTCTCGTTGGGGGTCCAGCCAAAGCCGTCCATGATGCAGAGCAGAACAGGTTTCTTGGACATAAAATAGGATCTCCTTTGAAAATTCAGCAAACAGCGCCCGGCTCCCTGCCGGAAATGCGGCGCAGCCGGGCGCAGAGAGAACGATTTTTTTACCGCTCAGGGCTTAGCCCTTGGTGGCAGCGTTGACGATGACAGCAAAGTCAGGAGCCTTCAGGGAAGCACCGCCGATGAGGCCGCCGTCCACGTCCTTCTTGCTCAGCAGCTCCTCGCAGTTCTTGGCGTTCATGCTGCCGCCGTACTGGACGGTGGTAGCCTCGGCCACGGCTTCGCCGTAGACCTCGCCGATGACCTTGCGGATCTGAGCGCAGACTTCCTCAGCCTGGTCGGCAGTAGCGGTCTTGCCGGTGCCGATGGCCCAGATGGGCTCGTAGGCGATGACGACGTTTGCCATCTGCTCGGCGGTGACATCGCGCAGGGCGATCTTGGTCTGCATCCGGACCAGCTCCTCGGTGACGCCCTCCTCACGCTGCTGCAGGCTCTCGCCCACGCAGATGATGACCTTCAGGCCGGCGTTCAGAGCGGCCAGAGCGCGCTTGTTGACGGTCTGGTCGGTCTCTGCGAAATACTGACGGCGCTCGGAGTGGCCGACGATGACGTACTCGACGCCCAGATCCACCAGCATATCCGCGCTGATCTCGCCGGTGAATGCGCCGGACTTCTCGAAGTGGACGTTCTCGGCACCGACATGGATGTTGGTACCCTTGGTCTTTGCCACAGCAGTGACCAGATCGGTATAGGGAGTGCAGATGACGACCTCGCAGGATGCGTCCTTGACGGCGGGGATGAGCTCGTCCACCAGAACAGCAGCCTCGGAGGCGGTCTTGTTCATCTTCCAGTTGCCAGCAATAATGGCCTTGCGCTTTGCCTTATCCATGATACGTTCTCCTTACCTTATTTACCTTTATAAATAAAAGATGCGGCGGCGAAACAGCCGCCGCACCGTTCATGATGCTGTGATGATTATGCGTTCTGGATGACTGCGATGCCGGGCAGCTCCTTGCCCTCCAGATACTCCAGAGAAGCGCCGCCGCCGGTGGAGATGTGGGTCATCTTGTCGCCCAGGCCCATCTGCTGGACAGCTGCTGCGCTGTCGCCGCCGCCGATGACGGTGGTAGCGTCGCTCTCAGCCATAGCCTTAGCCACGGCCAGAGTGCCGGCAGCCAGAGTCGGGTTCTCAAAGACGCCCATGGGACCGTTCCAGACGACGGTCTTGGAAGCCTTGACAGCGTCGGCGAAGAGCTTCATGGTCTCGGGGCCGATGTCGCAGCCTTCCTTGTCAGCCGGGATCGCGGTGACAGGGACGACGGTGGTCTCGACAGGAGCGTCGATGGGGTCGGGGAAGTTCTCGACGCAGGCGGTATCGACGGGCAGGAGCAGCTTGACGCCCTTCTCCTGAGCCTTTGCCATCATCTCCTTGCAGTAGTCCAGCTTGGAGTCATCGCACAGGCTCTTGCCGACCTCATAGCCCTGAGCCTTGATGAAGGTGTAGGCCATGCCGCCGCCGATGATGAGGGTATCGACCTTCTCCAGCAGGTTGGAGATGACATTCAGCTTGTCAGCGACCTTTGCGCCGCCCAGAATGGCGGTGAAGGGACGGACGGGATCGTTCACGGCATTGCCGAGGTACTTAATCTCCTTCTCCATCAGGTAGCCGACAGCGGTGTCCTTGATATAGTCGGTGACGCCTGCGGTGGAGCAGTGTGCGCGGTGGCAGCTGCCGAAGGCATCGTCAACGTATGCGTCTGCCAGAGAAGCCAGCTCCTGAGAGAACTCGGGCAGGTTCTTGGTCTCTTCCTTGCGGAAACGGGTGTTCTGCAGCAGGACGACGTCGCCGTTGTTCATGGCAGCGACAGCAGCCTTTGCGTTCTCGCCCACGACGTTGTCGTCGTCAGCAAAGACAACGGTCTTGCCCAGCTTTGCGCTCAGAGCCACAGCAACGGGAGCGAGGCTGAACTTTGCCTCGGGGCCGTTCTTCGGCTTGCCCAGATGGCTGCACAGAATGACCTTCGCGCCGTCATTGACCAGCTTCTGGATGGTGGGCAGAGCCGCATTGATGCGGTTCTCGTTGGTGATGACGCCGTCCTTCATGGGGACGTTGAAATCACAGCGGACAAGGACCTTCTTGCCGCAGTAGTTCTGATCGTCGATCGTCTTTTTACCTAAACCCATAGTGATTATTCTCCTCTCAATTCGTTCTTCGGAATCGAATTTCGCTCACTCTCGGGGTCTTAGCCCCTATGACACTATTATAAACAAAATATGTGTGTATTGCAAGGACGGGGGATGGATAATTTATTAACAAACTTTTCCCGTGATATTCGGGAATTGTGTCTATTTTGACAGTAGTCCGGCCCGGCTGCCAAAACGCTGCAGGCGGTCTCCCCTCCTGCGGCGCTTGAAACGCTCCACTTTAATCCCGACGGAACAGGTCGCGGGTGTAGACCTTGTCCTACGACACAAATGCAATAAACTGCGGTATTGACTTTAATTGTATCATGAAGGGGATGAGGTGGCAAGTATCGACAAACAAAAACACCCTTCCCCTGCGGCGTACCGCGGAAGGAAGGGTGTCAAACTCACGGATCAGGCTTCCCGCTTATTCAGCAGGGCACCTCAAGCACTTTTGAGCGTAGAGCTGTAATCAGCAGTTCTCAGCGAAGTACTTGATGGTACGGACCATCTGAGAGGTGTAGGAGTTCTCGTTGTCGTACCAGGACACGACCTGAACCTGATAGGTGTCGTCGCCGATCTTAGCGACCATGGTCTGGGTAGCGTCGAACAGAGAGCCGTAACGCATGCCGATGACATCGGAGGAGACGATCTGGTCCTCGTTGTAGCCGAAGGACTCGGAAGCAGCAGCCTTCATAGCAGCGTTGATGGACTCCTTGGTGACGTCCTTGCCCTTGACGACTGCGACCAGCAGGGTGGTGGAGCCGGTGGGAACAGGCACACGCTGAGCAGAGCCGATCAGCTTGCCGTTCAGCTCGGGGATGACCAGGCCGATGGCCTTAGCAGCACCGGTGCTGTTGGGGACGATGTTCTGTGCGCCGGCACGAGCACGGCGCAGGTCGCCCTTGCGCTGAGGACCATCCAGGATCATCTGGTCGCCGGTGTAAGCATGAACGGTGGTCATGATGCCGGAGACGATGGGGTAGGTCTTGTTCAGGGTGTCGGCCATGGGAGCCAGGCAGTTGGTGGTGCAGGAAGCAGCGGAGATGACCTGATCCTCAGCGGTCAGGGTCTTCTCGTTGACGGAGTAGACAATGGTCTTCAGGTCGTTGCCTGCGGGAGCAGAGATGACGACCTTCTTGGCGCCAGCCTGGATGTGAGCCATGCTCTTCTCCTTGCTGGTGTAGAAGCCGGTGCACTCCAGAACGACATCGACGTTCAGCTCGCCCCAGGGAGCGTCCTTTGCGTCCTTAACAGCGTAGATCTTGATCTCCTTGCCGTCCACGATGATGGAGTCCTCGGTAGCCTCGACGGTGTGCTTGCCCTCACCGATCTTGCCGCAGAAGGAACCCTGAGCGGTATCGTACTTCAGCAGGTGAGCCAGCATCTTGGGGCTGGTC
>OBRI01000011.1_pt1 | contig 58671 bp, 76 predicted proteins | sample 1475581 | NCBI WGS metagenome assembly OBRI01 (sample SAMEA3360675, study PRJEB22359) | human gut metagenome | biome: ENVO:urban biome; feature: ENVO:human-associated habitat; material: ENVO:feces | place: Bangladesh | collected 2011 | reverse complement strand
CAATATACTATTGATGGTTCGAGGATTGACATTGGCTAATATACTTCCAATGAGCACTGACTTAGGAGACTCCATGGAAGGAGCCTCAATCGATGTTACGTTTACAGCTCAATTAGAAACAAACGAAACATTAGTCGAAATAAATATAACTGAATATGAGGCCACCCCTGGCATTAATGTTGAGGGAAATCATCTTTATGGTGTTTATGAATCCGTGTTCGGATTTGCAGATGATGCACTTAAATATCGGCTTAATGATGAATTCAAAACGGCTGGTTCATGGGAAGACCTTCCTACCGATAAGAGTACTCAATTGTATCTCTGGAGGGCCCCAGCGAGCCTTCAGAAGGTCTTTTCATACACGGTAACCCTAACCTATGACTTTCAAGAAGAGAGCTCTGGCGGAGACACAGGGAACTCTGGTGGCAGTAATAGCCGTACAGTTAATGAGACCGACCCACCTCCTGCTCCAGTAAGAAAGACAATGACAAAAGTTTACACAAAAACTATCGTTGGCAACTGGTCAAGATGGGCAGATAAATTGCGTTCATACGTATACGCGAGGGATTAATGGCTGGATTAAGTTTTAATCAATGTGTTACAGCAGGCCACGAAGCATGGCCGCCGACTGTAATTAATGCAACTCAAGGTAAAGTATTCACCGGGGGAATTCCAGTATTAGTTGCCGGAGACCCTATTACCGAGCATACCGAAATTAAAAAACCATATGAAACTCATGGTGGAGTAACACAACCGAGAACTCCAAAGGTATTCGTTACCGGTAAGAAAGCTGTTCAAATGGCAGACCCGATTTCATGTGGTGATACTGTGGCTCAAGCCTCGTCAAAAGTCTTTATAAAATAGGAAATAAAATGGCTACTCCTACGAATTACCAATTAACAAGAACCGTTAACGCTATCCCAAAAGTATTTGTGGGAGCTACGTTTGAAGAAATTAAAAAGAACATCATCGACTGGTTATCAAGCCAGGATGAATTTAAGGATTATGATTTCGTAGGTTCGCGAATGAATATCCTGATTGATATGCTTGCATATAATACATTGTATATGCAACAGTTTGCTAACACGGCGGTTTACGAATCATTTATCGGAACTGCAAACTTAAGGTCTTCAGTTGTTCAGGCTGCACAGGATAATGGTTATCTTCCATCTTCTCGCTCGGCTGCAAAAACTTCGGTTATGCTGACATGTTCTCATGCTCTGCAACCATCGAATATTGAAATCCCACGAGGAACTAAATTCCTGGCTTATGCTCGTGATACATCAGCTGACCCTTATGTTTTTGTTACCACGGCAAACGTTATCGCGGTTAAAGATATTAACAACCAATACCTTCCGATTGTATCTCTGGCACAGGGTCGTATTATTCGTACGGAACTTTTATATGACCCAAAACAACCTATTCTTATTCGCGACCCGGATATCGACCGCAAAGAAGTTAAGTTATACGTGAATGGTGTTGAGTGGGATGACTGGACGAACAAATCAATGGTTCACGCTGGTTCGACTTCCACCATATTTTATATGCGTGAAACAATCGATGGCTATACCGAATTTTTCTTCGGTGAAGGTGAATCCACCAAATCTGTGGCCGGTGGCGTTATGGAAGCCAACTATATTGGCGGTCTTAAACCTGTGCAAGATTCAACAATTGTTATTGAGTATCTTCGTACTTCCGGGGCAGATGCAAACGGCGCTGTTGATTTTAGTTATGCTGATACTTTGTCTTATATTACAGTGGATAAAATTACCGAAAACTATAATAACGACCCTGATTATGTCGGTGCCGATGGCGGTGGTGACCCAGAAGATATCGAACGTATCCGTGAACTGGCTGTTGTTAAACGTGAAGCGCAGATGCGTGCTGTCACCGGAACAGATTATGATACCTTCGTATCCGAAAGATTTGGGTCAATTGTACAAGCCGTACAGACGTTTACAGACGCTAATAAACCCGGGTATGCGTTTATATCAGTTAAGCCTAAATCGGGCTTATATCTCACTGCAGTGCAGCGTGAGGATATCCAGAACTACCTTAGCGAGTTCAACGTATCAACAATTACACCATCGGTAATTTCTCCGGATTATTTGTTCCTTAAACATAATATCAAAGTGTCTTATGCGCTGAACAAATTACAAGAATCTGAACAATGGTTGCAAGCACAAATCATTAATCAGATTGACCGTTATTATATCGATGAAGTTGAAATCTTTAACAGAAGTTTTGCTAAGTCAAAAATGCTTACATATGTGGATAATACCGACCATAGTATTCTTGGCTCGTCTGCAACCATTTCGATGGTGCGTGAAGTCCTGAACTTCTTTAAGACTCCGGAATCCGGCATTAAATACTATAACCAGTATGGCAACCGTTCAGTCGAATCAAGCGAATTTGAATTTGTTCCGACTACGGGTGAAGCCTATAACGTTCGCATTGTTGCAACTGATAAAGATTCTCGCGGTGATGGCAAAATGGTAATTGGTCCATTCCGTCCGGGTGATGTTATCGAAAACGTAAACATCCAGCCTTACCTCCAAGATGACTTTAATAAAATGGAAGCTCCGGCTGACCAAACAGTTTATTACGCAATTGGCGAAATTGACTATTACTCTGATTATATTTTTTGGGATATCGCCGCGATTGGATTGACATCCGAGCGCTTTGAAGTTCAATCAATCGAACTTTATGCAAGTCCCAACCAAGATAATATATACACGCAAGATGGTTCACTGATTGTATTTGAGAATGACCTTCGTCCGCAATATACAAAGATTGACCTTGAACCGATTACACTATAAGCCTCTTCGGAGGCTTTTTAAGGAAACCATGATGAGTGTTAAAGCCCCTTATGTAACCAGCTTACGGATTGATAAACTATCTGCTAACCAGGTTAGCATAAAATGGGATAATGTTGGCGCCAACTTTTATTATTTTGTTGAGATTGCTACGACAAAAGAAAATGGTGTTGCTATTCCAGAAGAAAATCTGTTATGGAGGAATTTAGGTTATACTCCAGACAGTGAATGGTTCGAACAAGATTTTATTCGTCCAGTATCATTTTACAAAATGCGTGTTGCTGTTGCAGCAATGGGTTTTGAACAATCTGATTGGGTTTATACCGAAGAATTTGAAACCTTTGCAACTAACGCATACACATTTGAGCACATGCGTGAATTTACATTAACAAATAAATTCATCGAAGAAAAATTTACAAACAATAACCAAGCTTATATCAACTTTAATAATGATGCAATTATGGCATCGCTGATGTCTGAAGATTTTAGCTTTACTCCTGCTTATTCTCATTTGTCTTCAATTTCAAACTATGTATTAAAAGAAGACCAATATCATGAAATTCAGGGTAGCATTCAGCCGGTGTGTAACGATGTTAATCGTACGATGATTGCTGAACTCGGTGGCGTACTGTATTTGTTTGAACGATTCCAGACAACTGTCAAAGTCTCCAATGATAAAGGGCAGAACTGGTATTATGTAAAATTGTTTAATGACCGTATCGGTAACCCGGTATCGCGCACAATTTATTATCAATCAGATACGACAACTTATGTACTCGGGTATGACCGAATTTTTTACGGCCGCAAATCAAGTGACATAAGATGGTCTGCTGATGATGTTCGATTCAGTTCCCAGGATATAACATTTGCAAAAATTGGTTCGGATATCAATCTCGGATTTGATATTGAAATATTTGGCACATACGCAAGACTTCCTGCTTATATCTCGACAATTGCTGAAGCAATCACTACGACCGATTCCATGATTTACGTTGCCGGGCGCGACCGCGTGTACAAAGCTAAATCTTCTGATGCTCCAATTGATAACGACCCCAACTCCCCAACATTTGGTGAAAAATTATTTGAAGCTGGATATAGCACAATAAGTGATAACCCAAAAGCTGTTTGTTATAAGATGGATGCAATTGATGGTGAAGTATTTGCATTAATCACGGGGGAAGTAAAAGAAGAGCGACAAGACCCGACTAAACCTGAAAACGTTGTCGATTCGTTATCTAAGGGCGTTTATAAATTAAATGCTGACACCGATACATGGACACGAGTTTTTGGTAACACAGAGGATGAACGTCGACGTATTGAACATGGTTACACAAGCATGTCAACCGACGGAATTGAACTTTTTATCAGTTCAAGTAACTTCCGTTATTCCGTAGAGCCGGATACTGAACTCCCTGCTAAGTATCCTGAAGAAGTTAATGAAGCAGTCAAATATGTGTATGACGAACAATGGATACATGACAAGCATTATTTGATGATGAGTTTTAGGTCGAATAAAGATTCAGGTTGGGAAGAGTTTAAACCTGGCCGTATGTCATATTACGCTGAACCGTTCTTTAACTGGTCTCGTCGTGATGATACTCGTTGTTGGATTACTACGTCAGACAGAGCTCTGGTTGTATATAATGACATGCTGTATCAAAAGATTATCGATACCTTTGGTGGTTCATCCCCTGAACGTATTGTACACGAATACTGGAATAAAGGTCAAGTAAAAGTTACTTCTCCTAATATCGAATTCAATGGCTTTAAAAAATACGCCTCGGGTATTATGTTACACAAAAATACTGGAGAGCTTATTGGCTATTTTGAATTTGACTATCGTAGGCGTGATGAAGTTAGATTAATCTGGAAACCGAAAGAAGTTATGTTCACTGCAGAATTACAGAACCAGGAACATGATATTCCATGGACACCAGATAATGACGAACAAGAGAAAGACCCAGACTTGCGTCCTCTTTTAACAAAGATGGTTCCGGATAGTTATTTGCTCCAGGATAGCAACTTTGAAAAATTCTGTGAATATTATTTGCAGTTTATCAGTGATGGCTCTGGTACATATTATAACAACCTTTTGAACTTAATTCGCAACCAGTACCCGCGCGAGGAAGATGCATGGGAATACCTTTGGAGCGAAATGTACAAAAGAAACATATATTTGTCAAAGACCAAGCGCGACGAAGTAGTTCGTTTCTTTGAAGCAAGACAGTCTGATTTTTGGGCCACTAAGGGTACTGAAGCATCCTATAAGTTTTTGTTCAAATTGTTATATAATGAAGACGTTGAAATCGATATTGAATCCAAGAACGGAACCGAGTATGACATAATCGTCGAATCTGATAACATCAGCGAAGATATTGTTGGACAAACAATTTACACACCAACTGGTCGCAGTAACGTTACTTATATGGAACGTGACTACAAACAGGGTAAATTGAGATGGCGTATCACGATTCATAACTTACTTGGTCGCTTTATTGTTGGGCAAGAAATTAAATCCGAAAGGACTTCCTTTGAAGGCATGATTGTTCAGGGTGTTCGTGGGAAAGAATTACTTAGCAACAACATCGATTATATCAACCGAAATCGTTCTTACTATGTAATGACCATTAAATCAAGTCTCCCAACATCTCGTTATCGTAATGACGTATTGCGATTTGTTCATCCGGTTGGATTTGGATTCGTTGGAATTACATTATTGACAATGTTTGTTAATGCTGGTCTGTCATTAAAACATACAGAAACTATTATCAATAAACTGAACAACTATCGTTGGTCGTCTGGTATTCCGTCAGAATGGTGCGACCGTATCGCAGTTATTGGGGCCGATGGAAACATTGAGCATAGTCCTGTTACAGGTGAAGCAGTATATAATATTGCTCCTAATGCAGGTTTACCATTCCCATTACCAGCAGATTATGATGCCGAAAACGATTTTTCGGATTTTCATGGAACTCTCCCGTCTGAACGTCGTAAAAAATACAGTCCATTGTTTGACCAGTCTGCCGTGACTTTTGCTAACTGGCGCAATTTGGTTAATCAACGTCTTAAGGATGATATTGGTAATCCACGCGACCCGAAAGAACCCACACAGGTAAAGGTAAATGAATAATTCATCTGTAGTTTATCGTTCGATAATTACCTCGAAATTTCGAACTGAAAAAATGTATAACTTTTATAAAATGATTGGTAACGAGCCCGACCAGAATACGATGTATGTAACATTCGGTCGTGCTGAACCCTGGGCTTCGAATGAGAATGACCCGGGGTTCGCCCCTCCTTATCCGGTTGATACAGCACAAGGTGTTGAAGATACTTGGACCAATATGATGGGGGCAGTCAAAGTTTATAAGTCAATGCTTGATTGTGTTGTCCCACGTAAAGACTGGGGCGATATCAGATATCCTAATCCGCTTAACTTCCAGGTAGGGGAAATTGTTGTAGCTAACAGTGCTCCATATAACCGAACTGATGTTGGTAAAGGTTGGATGGTTTATCGTTGCGTGGATGTTCCTGATGTTGGGACTTGCTCCATTTATTCCATTATCAATAAAGAAGAGTGCTTAAAACTCGGTGGTAAATGGACGGCAGAATATAACTCGATGAGAGCTCCAGCAGGGACTGGCGACACTGAAGGACGAGTTGATATGGGTGATGGTTATCTCTGGGAATATTTGTATGAGATTCCGCCTGATGTATCCATCAACCGTTGTACTAACGAATATATTGTTGTTCCATGGCCTGAAGAAATCGAAGAAGACCCGTCACGCTGGGGTTACAAAGATAATATCAGCTGGCAACAAGATGATTTCGGTTTAATATATAGAATCAAAGGATATACAATCAGATTTAAAGCATTTATGGATTCCATTTACTTCCCAGAATTCAGTCTCCCGGGAAACAAAGGCTTCCGACAGCTGTCGATTATATCCAACCCACTTGAAGTTAAAGTACATCCTAATGACCCAAATATCAAAGCAATCAAAGAATACTACGATGCAATTGATTTGGACCGTCATTCTGGGGAAATGATTTATATGGAAAACCGCCCGCCAATTATTCGTGCAATGGACCAGACCGAAGAAGTTAACATTATTTTTGAATTCTAACTAGGGGCCTTCGGGTCCCTTTTTTATTCTATAAATATAGCTATATCAATAACGAGGCTTACCTATGATTAATCAAACCCCAAAATTATTAGTAGACATCGGCGAGATTGGTAACGCCAGCACCGGTGATATTCTATATGAAGGCGGTCGTAAACTGAACGTGGATTTAGACAGTTTGTATAATACATTTGGCGACCAGCGTCTGTATTCTGTAAACAATGGAGAAAACACCCAGGTCCTTCATGCGACTGGGTACTATCAAAAAGCTACAAATATCATCGAATGGAACTCAACTGTTGCTCTCGGTTCTATGCGTGATGTCAATACTGCCGAAGGTGTTATCACTGCAAGAATTGCAAAAGGTAAAGCAGGCGAAGGTGTTATCTTTATTAACTCCAATGGTTCATTATCTACCTCGATGCCTCTGGAAGTTGAACTACAAGGCACGGATTCATTCCTGACCGCTGCAACGAACAAAATGAAATTTACTCAGCCTTATACAAAAATTACATTGTGGTGTATTGACGATGCTAACGGCGTAGGGACCTGGGACTACAAAATTGAAAGTATGTTTGGTAACCAATCTGTATTGCTCGACAAAACATACAATATGAGCTCGGTTGTTCGTGATATTCCAATCGCTTACCGCGCAGATTATAAAACTATCAAATTGATGCTGACAGCTATTTCAACAGACGAAACTAAATACAAAGCATCAGAAATGTTACTTTACATCGACCTTAAAGCCCGCAAGGTATATAGCACAGAATACGCTGTAATCAGACGTGGACAAGCTAACGACGATGATGAGATATATGCTATCGATTTTAGAATTGATAACCAGGACATCATCCAGGCGGCTATAAGCTCACCCACTGCCATGAAGCTCGCTATTAAAGTAATTTCCGCCCAAACAATCGGAGTACCGGTATAATGAAACAGAATTTAAAAATTGGCAATATGGTTGATGATGGTACTGGTGATTACCTTCGTCTCGGCGGTCAAAAAATAAATAATAACTTTGATGACCTTTATTATCAGCTAGGGGACGGTGAAAATCCCCATGCAGCTGGTGCATGGAAAACTTGGACTACGCAAGAAGGCACCGAGTTGTCCGCTGTTATGGGTCGAAGCTATACCATCGATACATCAGCCGGTGCAGTTCGAGTCGTCCTTCCGAAAGGAACAACTCAAGAATACAATTATGTAATTCGCTTGCGTGATGTGTTTGCTACCTGGCAAATCAACCCGGTGACAATTGTTCCTGCAGTCGGGGATACGATTAAAGGCTCACCGAATCCAGTAGAAATTAAACGCAACTTAGCCGACCTTGAACTTGTATATTGTTCACCAGGTCGTTGGGAATATATCGATAATAAACAAGTCGATAAAATTTCAAATAACGACGTTGCCACAGTTGCATCCCAACAGTTTATTGCCACCGAAGGACAAACTGACTTTATCAATGTGTTTGGTGCTATTCCATATAGCGTATCGAACTTAGAAGTCAAACATCGTGGTAACGACCTGTTTTATGGTAAAGATGATATTTTCGACCCGGTGAATGCTGAATTTGGTTCCCCTGGTGCAAACCCTGGTGAAATCGTTGCGCTTGATGGTAAAAGCATCCGTCTGAAAATGCCATGTGCTGAAGGTGATACTGTTATCATCCGAACATTTAATGATGGTATTGCTCAATGGCGTAGTTCGTATAATCGTCGTGATATACTTGTTCGTAGTCAAGACAGGACCAAAGAAACAACAATTAATGGTTCTTTGATTGTTACAGATTTGACAACCAAACACACCTTTACAATTGAAGAACTTGGTATTTCTCCGGGTAGCCCAATTAACCCAAACGCATGTCAGGTATTCATTAACAGTATTTTGCAACATCAAGCTGGTACTGCGGGAACTCCAGTATTTTATTGTGAAGGTGCACAAGGTTCTACTGCTGCAGAATGTAGTGCAAATGGTGGTAGCTGGTCTGAATCAAACCAGGATTATTTGCTGCAATTTGATGATGATAACCGTATCGAAGGCATTAGCATTTACCGTGAATTTGAAGATGGTGATATTCTGTCGGTCATTTGGTACAATAACGATATCGGCACAACTATGACCATGGATGAAATCCGTGATGAGACTGATACTCTTTATGTTTCTCAGGGCAATACGTTGAGCCTAACCGGTCGTGTGCGTATTACAGATTTTGATAATCCGTTTGCACCAAACGTTGAACCAGTCGGTCTTCAGGAAGTTGTTCCATCTTCTGTTGGTGCTATCTTTGAATTATTCTATCCGGTCGGTACAATTTACGAAAATACGGTTAACCCAAATAACCCGGTTACTTATATGGGATTTGGTTCATGGAAACGTTTGAAAGAACGTGTAATTGTTGCCTGGTCAGACGACCCTGCCTCAAACTTCCATACAAACAATAATGACCTGGATTCTGGTGGTAACCCACAAGCGACGGCAGGTGGTACAGGTGGTAGCGTTGAAGTTCATATTAAAGATATAAACGTACCTAAACTTGAAACTGATGAGAAGGTTTTAGTTGTTGATGATAATGGTCCGATTGTTGTCGGTGGTTGTCAGGTAGACCCAGATGCACAAGGTCCAGCCTATACCAAATACAGAGAAGACAAAGCCACCATTAACCAGGCGCAAGACCCTCAAGCTCAACCGGTTTATACAATGCCTCCATATTTGATTGCTCATCGCTGGGTAAGGATTGCTTAATGAAAACATTAACGAATAAAAAGGCTGGAGTAATTTCCCGCCTTGCTAGTTGCTTAGAATTTCAAAATACATCAAAAAATATTACGGCTGTCATGGGTCAACGAGCAATCGGCGGCCCATCCGCAACACAAACAACCGAGGGTATTTTTTATCCAACAGTTCAGAGCGCAATAGATGATATTGCGTTTCGATATGAGCTTCCGGTTGGCAGTGTAATTACTAATACGAATAACCTTTCTCCTGCGGCAATCAGTCAGTCGGATAAAATTAAATTTACCGGGTCTATTTCTGGTGCTGGAGTTGGTGATACTGTTTTATTTTTCATTTTTGGTATTCCAGTTGAGGTTATTGTCGGGGATTCGGCTGTATTAGTTGCTTCCAAGGTTAACGATGCTTTGCTGTCGGCTGTTGCTGATAGTTTAATTGTGTCAAGCTCTGCAATTGATAGTGTAGACCAGTCTATATTAAATATTACATATAACGACTATCAAAACCATAATTTTGCACCTTTTGCTCAATATGGTTGTACGCTTAGCCAGACTATTATACAGCAACCGCGTGGTGGTTATGGTTCCTGGGAATATCTTGGAACTTCAACCCAGACATTATCAGGTGGCACAGCAGATGGCGCAATTTCACTTTACCATTATAAGCGAGTATCGTAATGACAACGACTAACACGCTAAAACACATTAGCGATAAATCCGAATATAAAACATTCGACCCGACGGGAACAGCTTTCCCGTCGACTGTTACCAACGTACAAGAGGCTTTAGGGTCTCTTAATAAAATTGCGTTAGATGGATATATCCCAGCCGCATCCGAAACGACCGCAGGACTCATCAGGCTAGCCACCACACAAGAAGTTATTGATGGTATTAGTCCAGACTCTGCTGTCACCCCAGCGACCTTAAAAGCTCGTTTAGACATTCCTACGCAAGCTACAGAAACTTATGTAGGTATTACCCGTTATGCAACCAATGCCGAAGCAATTGCCGGGACAGTAACCGATGCAGCTATTGTTCCATCTTCATTAAAAGCAACAATTGATAATGTTTTTACTGTTCGTGTTGGTACTGAAAATAACCTGGGTGTTCTTCGTATTAGTACCGAGGATGCAGCTTTAGCTGGCACAGATGATACAACCGCTATGTCTCCGTTGAAAGTTGCTCTGGCAATTGGCAAAGCAACAGCGGCGCTTCCAACTTATTCAACTGCCACACAAACTGTTTCTGGTTTAGTACGAATTGCTACAAATGCTGAAGTGCAAGCAGGAACCCTGGGCGACGGTATAGCAATTTCTCCGGCAGGTTTAAATGCTCGCACAGCAACACAAGACCGCGCAGGGATTATTCGTCTGGGCAACCAGTCAGAAATTAATAACAGTGCTGATGGTGTTGCGGTAACCGGAGCAACTCTTAATGGTCGTGGTGCTACAACCGATATTCGCGGTGTCGTTCGATTAACCACTCAGGCTGGGGTTGCTCCTGGTGGTGATGGTGCCGGTGCACTGGCTTGGAATGCTGATGTAATCAACACTCGTGGTGGTCAACGAATTAATGGAAGTCTTTCTTTAGATTATATTTCCACCGGCAATTTTGATTCCAATACAGCTCATATGGGCGGTCAATTACTTTCTACACAGCGTTATGCTTCTGAACGGGTTCCAGTTGGAACGGTGATGATGTTCGCAGGTGATAGTGCTCCTCCTGGCTGGATTATGTGTCATGGCGGCACCGTTAATGGTGACCAATTCCCTGACTATCGAAATACTGTTGGAACTCGTTTCGGTGGCGATTGGACCAACGTCGGTATTCCTGATATGCGTGGTTTGTTTGTTCGTGGTGCTGGTACCGGTGGGCATATTCTGAATAACCGCGGTCAAGATGGTTATGGCAAAGACCGTTTGGGTGTTGGTTGTGATGGTTCATGGGTAGGTGGTGTACAAGCTCAGCAAATGTCATATCATAAACACGCGGGTGGTTGGGGTGAATACCAACGTAACGAAGCTCCATTTGGTGCATCAGTTTATCAAGGTTATCTGGGCACAAGAAAATATGCAGACTGGGATAACGCTTCATATTTTACTAACGATGGATTTGAACTCGGTGGCGGCAGAGATGCTTTAGGTACATTAAACCGTGAAGGTCTTATTGGTTACGAAACTCGCCCATGGAATATGTCTTTAAACTATATTATTAAAGTTCACTACTAAGGACCAAAATGATTAATAAACTCAGTCTCAAAGAACTGCCGTATAGCATCGGTATTCCAGACGAAGGTCAACAGAGAATTCGTTGGATACAAAACGGTGATTGTATGACTGCGGCCAGTACCAAATATGGTCATGATGGTAATTTGAACGCCGCTGCAGTTGGCGTTCAAACAAACGTAGATACACTCGACGACAACTCAAATGCATCTAAAGAAAAAATAAACGAAATTATTGATAACGTCAATAATATTCAGGAAGCTTTGGATATAACAACTAACACGGAAGTTGTTAAACAAATTGAAAAAAACCGTACGGATATTCTTGACCTTGATGAACGTCAATTTAATACCGAATTGTTATCAAGCGAAACATTTGAAGACCTTAAAAAGTTAAAAGAAGACGTTGGTGTTTATGACCCGTTAACCGATTCATATTATCGCACAGTTCGTAATGACCTCGTATGGATTAAAAATGAATTAGGCCAGTATGTTGACCAAGATATAAATGGTCTCCAGGTTATCGGCAATCCGTCAAAAGGCATGAAACGCCGCATCATCGATAACAGTTCGGCTATTGTTGCTCATGGAGTTCGTATTAAGACTCTTGAAGATAACTATCATGATTCTGATGTTGGTTCTCTTAACATAAAAGTAATTAAAATTCGCGAAGAATTAGGTGAGTCTACTTTAGCAACAGGTAAACCGACTGTATTTGTTCGACTGAATACTCTTGACGACAAAGTAGTCGAAATTGACGAAGATATTGTCAACATTCAAGAAGCTATTGGTTTTGGTAACGGACTTGCAATTACAACTCGCGTTGAAAATCTTGGTGGACGTGTTTCGGTCAATGAAACAGATATTGCGGATATCAAACCAAGACTTGCTAAGGTTGAAGCTGATATCGGCACCGCTCTGGAACCATTAACAATTAATGGTCGAATCAGTGCTTTGCGCTCGGATGTTAATGGCTTACAGGTTGTTGTTGGCCAGGATTCAAGCTCTGGTTTACGTGGTACCACTGCATGGCTTTCTCAGAGAATCGGTACAGAGCAATCTCCGGAGCCAAACACTATCACGTATAAGTTGAATGCGACCACTACACTGGCTAACGAAACTGCATCAGGCCTTCAGGATGTACAGGCCGAAATCGGTACAAATAACACTGGTATGAAAGGCTCTATTTTGACTTTAACTAGCCAGATGAATGGTACTAACCCTAACGGTGCTACCGTGGCCGAACGTGGTGTTCTTCCGGTTGTAATTAACTTGGATATGCTGATGGCGTCCAAGCTGAACGATGCACCATTGGACAATAAGTTATATGGTCGCAAGCAAGGAACCTGGACTGAAATTATCGATACCAAAACCGAGATTGATGCAATTAAACTCGATACTGCGAAAATTGCACCATTAACCACTCGCGTGACAACCCTTGAAGGTACAGTAACTCCGCTCCCTGGTCGCCTGGATGCGGCCGAGGCGAAGATAACTACTTTAGAAGGTAAAGTATCAGCCTTAGAAACAGAGCTCGCCAAAAGGCCTCCTGTCGCTCCTGCAGCTGATGGTCTCCCTTATGTGCTCGTTGATAATGCATGGGTTCTTTTGTCTACATTCGTGACTGTTGGACCATAACAAAAGGGCTTCGGCCCTTTTTTCGTATAAATACAGTAAAGAGGAAAACATATGGCAACTGAATCATACAACCCGAAACAATTAAAAGATGCAATCCTTCGACGTCTTGGTGCTCCAATTACGAATATCGAAGTTACGACCGAACAGGTCTATGATTGCATCCAGCGTGCATTAGAATTATATGGCGAATATCATTATAATGGTTATAACAAAGGTTATCAGGCTTTTTATATCGGTCATGATGACGTTTCACAACAGAAATTTCGCGATGGTGTTTTCGATTTAAAAGGCCGTAATATTTTTGCAGTAACGCAGATTATTCGTACTAACGTCGGTTCATTAACTTCGATGGATGGTCAAGCTACATATCCATGGTTCACAGATTTTGTTCTGGGGCTGGCCGGGATTAACGGTGGAATGGGTAGCTCATGTAACAGCTTTGGTCCAAATGCTTTTGGCGCGGACCTTGGTTATTTTACACAGCTTATGCAATACCGTTCAATGATGCAAGACCTGATGGTTCCGCTGCCAGATTACTGGTATAATGACGATACCGAACAACTTAAAATTATGGGCAACTTCCGCCAGGGAGATGTGATTGTAATTGAAGTTTATACCAAATCCTTTAATGGTGTTGATGCAATGGCCGGCAATACAGCTGGATATGGTTTTGCTTCGGCCGATTGTGATAATCCGTGGAATGCTGGCGCACAGTGGGATAACCCAGCGCGCAGAATAAGCGGTATGAGAGCCGGTGAGGACCTTGGGCTTCAAGATGGTGCATACAACAACCGTTGGGTGAAAGACTATGCCACGGCGCTCGTTAAGGAAGTTAACGGCAACGTATTGGCTAAACACCAGGGGATGATGATGCCAGGTGGTACCACGGTTGATGGTGTTCGTTTAATTGAAGAAGCTCGTATGGAAAAAGAACGTCTCCGCGAAGAACTTGACCTGCTGGATGCACCGACTCCTATATTGGTGGGCTAATGGCTACTTATGACGCAAGATTATTCGCCCGGCTCGAAGACGGGACCGGGTATGACAATACCAATGCTACAGAGATATTGAACCCTTATGTAAACTTTATGCATCATGAAAATACCCAGACTTTGGCAGATGCTATTGTTGCTGAAAGTATTCAGATGCGCGGAATGTCTCTCTATTATATTCCAAGACAATTCGTTAAACCGGATTTGTTATTTGGTGAAGACCTCCAGAGTAAATTTGATAAAGCATGGAAATTTGCTGGATATCTGGATACGTTTGATGCTTATCAGGGTGATGGTTCTATCTTTAGTAAATTCGGTATGACTGTGAACGATGAAATTACAATATCCATTAACCCTAATCTGTTTAAACACCAATGCAATGGAACTGAACCTATTGCCGGGGATTTGATTTATTTCCCTCTTGATAACAGCTTGTTCGAAATTACATGGGTGCAACCTTATGACCCATTCTATCAGGTAGGTCAAAATGCTATCCGTAAAATCACTGCGAGCAAATACATTTACTCCGGAGAAGAGCTTAAACCCGAATTGCAACGAAATGAAGGTATTAATATTCCAGAATTCAGTGAGCTCGATTTACAACCAATCCACAATATCGACGGTCTTACAGATATCAGCGATATCCCCTATGCTGAATCCAATGAGATTAACGCAGAAGCGGCTGAATATGTTAAACCATATTTTGTGCAGAATGGTCGTGGACTTGAGGCTCCTCCGAAGGCAAAACAGGATAGCTTTGACGATAGTTTCTTTGATGAATAAATACATTTATTAATGCGCCCGAACTGGGCGCCTGGAGGTTACTTTGTTTGGGCATTTTTATAATTCGTCTCTGCGTCGCTATATCGTTTTAATGGGCGATTTATTTTCCCATGTACAAGTGGCCAGAACCAGAGAAGACACTGGACTTAAATATATTAAGGTCCCTATTTCTTATGCTTCAAAAGAAAAATTCATGATGCAGCTTGGAAAATGGACCGCTATTCAGAATACACCGACTCCTGACATGTCACCACAAGAACGTGCTGCTCAGAAGGCTAAAATCGAGACCGTATTGCCCCGTATGAACCTACATATGGTTGACTTGATGTATAACGGGCAATATAAAACGGCTCTCCAGAATCACACACAGGCGCGATTTGCTAATAACGACCCTCGCAAGCAGATATCTCAATATTCTCCTGTGCCGGTTAAAATGATTTTCGAGCTTGGAATATATACAAGGCATCAAGATGATATGTTCCAGATTATCGAACAAATCATGCCTTACTTCCAGCCACATTTTAATACAACCATCACTGAACTTTACACGAATGAAATTACATTCGAACGTGATATAAGAATCGTATTGCAGTCAATTGCTATGGATGAGCAAATTGAAGGTGATGCAATGACTCGTCGTAGACTCGAATGGTCCATTATGTTCGAAGTTAACGGTTGGTTATATCCACCGGTCAAGGAAGTAGCCGGGGAAATCCGTACTATCTATCTTGACTTCTTTGCAAATTCCAGAGAGCTTGCACCGGAAGGCAATTTCGAATCTGTTGACTCGGAAGCTGTTCCACGAGACGTCGACCAAGAAGACTGGCAAGGTGAATCTGTTCAAACATATTCGCAGGATATTCCTGTACCGGTTGACCCAGCACCGCCAGCCCCAAGAAAAAATAGGGTACCACTATGAGTGAACTTGATATTAACAAATTGATGGATATAACAGACCTCCCCGGAATTGCCGGGGAGGAAGTTACTGCATACGAACCTCTCGTATTAAAAGAAGTCGAAAGCAATCCAAATAACCGTACGCCAGACCTTGAGGATGACTATTCTGTTGTTCGTAAAAACTTGCACTTCCAACAGCAGATGTTGATGGATGCAGGTAAGATATTCCTTGAAGCAGCTAAGAACGCCGAATCGCCGCGGCATATGGAAGTCTTTGCAACTCTTATGGGGCAAATGACTACCACGAACAAAGAGCTGTTAAAACTTCATAAAGAAATGAAAGAAATCACCGCTGAACAAATCGGCACAAAAGGTGGTACACCATCACAGACAAATATTGAAAATGCAACTATTTTCATGGGGTCTCCTGCTGATTTGATGGATGAGGTTGGTGACTCATACGAAGCTCAGGAAAGACAAGAGAAAATAATTAATGGAACAGCCGGTTAACGTATTAAGCGACGACCATCCGCTGAATATAGGCGATAACATTGCAATCCGTCCTCCTGGTTCATTGGAGACAAAAGTTGAGGACGGAATACACTGGATTAAATCGCAGTGGGATGGTAAGTGGTATCCGGAGAAGTTCGATGAATACCTTAAAATTAATAAAATTGTAAAAATTCCATCGAACGCGGATAAGCCAGAATTATTTCAAACCTTTAAGGATAAGAATAACCCGCGCACCCGTTATAATGCGTTTCCTAACCTGAAGCGTGCGAACATAAAAATTAAATGGACCAAGGAAATGGTTCAGGAGTGGAAAAAGTGCAGGGATGATATTGTCTATTTTGCAGAAACCTATTGCGCAATTACTCATATTGACTACGGGACAATCAAAGTTCAGCTCCGTGATTATCAGCGAGATATGCTCGAAATCATGCACAAAAAGCGTATGACCGTTTGTAACCTTAGCCGTCAGCTGGGGAAAACAACTGTCGTGGCAATATTCCTTGCTCACTTTGTATGCTTTAACAAGGACAAAGCTGTCGGTATTCTCGCGCACAAAGGTAGTATGTCAGCAGAAGTGCTGGACCGTACTAAACAAGCGATTGAATTACTTCCCGATTTCCTTCAACCTGGTATTTCTGAATGGAACAAAGGGAACATCACCCTTGACAATGGTTCTACTATCGGTGCATATGCATCATCTCCTGATGCCGTCCGTGGTAACTCCTTTGCAATGATTTACATCGATGAGTGTGCGTTTATTCCTAACTTCGTTGATGCATGGCTTGCTATTCAGCCGGTTATCTCCTCTGGTCGTCGTTCTAAAATTATCATTACGACTACACCAAATGGGCTTAACCACTTCTATGATATTTGGACTGCAGCAATAGAGAAGAAGTCGGGCTTCGAACCTTATACTGCAATATGGAACTCGGTTAAAGAACGTCTTTATAACGATGAGGATATTTTTGATGATGGTTGGCAATGGTCGAAGCAGACTATCAGTGCATCTACTCTCGAGCAATTTAACCAGGAACACGGTGCTCAATTCCAGGGGACTTCTGGGACATTAATCTCCGGGATGAAATTGGCAATAATGGATTGGATAGAAGTTATGCCTGAAAATGGGTATTTCTATCGATACAAAAGGCCTGACCCCGAACGCAAATATATTGCATCGCTTGACTGTTCAGAAGGACGTGGGCAGGATTACCATGCATTGCACATAATTGATGTAACAGATGAAAAATGGGAACAAGTGGCTGTTTTACATTCAAATGAAATATCCCACATGATACTCCCGGACATCGTTTATAAATACCTGATGGAATATAATGAGGCGCCCGTTTACATTGAGCTTAACAGCACAGGTGTTTCAGTAGCTAAGTCTTTATATATGGATTTAGAATATGAAAACGTTATTTGTGATTCCATGGTTGACTTAGGGATGAAACAAACAAGAAGAACAAAGCCTGTAGGTTGTTCGACGTTAAAAGACCTTATTGAAAAAGACAAATTAAAAATTAATCACAAACCTACTATTCTTGAATTCCGAACCTTTAGCCAAAACAAATTATCGTGGGCTGCTGAAGATGGTTTTCATGATGACCTTGTGATGAGTTTAGTGATTTTTGCCTGGTTAACGACCCAGCAAAAATTTGCCGATTACGTTGACAAAGAAGACCTTCGTTTAGCATCTGAAGTATTCGGTCGCGAGTTGGAAGACATGAATGATGATTATGCTCCTGTTGTATTCGTTGACTCCGGAGACCTTTCCGCCGAATATGCACCTGCACACGGTTTATCATTCATATAAATAAAGTAAAGCAAACTATTAGAGGACTCAAAATGGCTTTATTATCCCCGGGCATTGAGCTCAAAGAAACAACGGTACAAAGCACTGTTGTTCGTAACGCGACGGGTCGTGCGGCGCTGGTTGGTAAATTCCAGTGGGGCCCAGCTTTCCAGGTAACTCAAATTACAAACGAAGTTGAACTTGTTGATTTGTTTGGTGGTCCGAATAATGAAACAGCAGATTACTTTATGAGTGGGATGAACTTCTTGCAATATGGTAACGACCTCCGTACTGTACGTGTTGTTAACCGTGACGAAGCTAAAAACGCATCCCCTATTGCTGGCAATATTGAAACTACCATCGTAACTGCTGGTACAAACTATGCTGTCGGTGATGTTATTCAGGTTAAACACAACCAGACTGTTGTTGAACCGGCTGGCCGTGTGACCAAGGTCGACGTTGATGGTAAAATTCAGGCAATCTTTATTCCTACCGATAAGATTATTGCATTTGCCAAAACTATTAACCAGTATCCTAATTTAGGTAGTGCATGGACTGCAGAAGTTACAACCACTTCTTCTGGCGTATCTGGTACCATCACTGTTGGGAAAATTGTTACCGATTCTGGCATTCTGTTGACTGAAGCAGAAAACAGTGAAGAAGCAATTACTTCTCTGGAATTCCAGGCATCACTGGCAAAATATGCAATGCCGGGTGTTGTTGCTCTTTATCCAGGCGAAATCGGTTCGACTCTGGAAGTTGAAATCGTATCTAAAGCTGAATTTGAAAAAGGCGCAGCTGCAAATCTGAATATTTTCCCAGGCGGCGGAACGCGTGCTTCTGTGGCTCGTGCCGTGTTTAACTATGGCCCTCAGTCTGAAAACCAATATGCAATTATCGTTCGCCGCGATGGTGCAATCGTCGAAAACGTTGTTTTGTCTACCAAGCAGGGCGAAAAAGATGTTTACGGTAATAACATTTATCTGGATGACTACTTTGCAAAAGGTACTTCCAACTACATCTATGCAACATCTCGCAACTGGCCTGCAGGCTTCAGTGGTATCATCAATCTGTCTGGTGGTATTTCTGCAAACGATAAGATTACCGCTGGTGATTTGATGCAAGGTTGGGACCTGTTTGCTGACCGTGAAGCACTGCATATTAACCTGCTTATCGCTGGTGCAGTAGCTGGTGAAGGTGATGCAACCGCTTCCACTGTTCAGAAACACGTGGTTTCTATTGCTGACGAACGTCAGGATTGTCTGGCATTTATTTCCCCGCCGAAAGGTCTGTTGGTTAACGTTCCTCTGACCCGTGCAGTGGATAACCTGATTGACTGGCGTACAGGTGCTGGCGCATTTGATACTGATAACATGAATATCAGCACGACTTATGCAGCGATTGATGGCAACTATAAATATCAGTATGATAAATATAATGACGTTAACCGTTGGGTTCCTCTGGCAGCTGATATGGCTGGTCTGTGTGCTCGTACTGATGATGTTTCTCAGCCTTGGATGTCTCCGGCTGGTTATAACCGCGGTCAGATTCTGAACGTTCTGAAATTGGCTGTTGAACCACGTCAGACCCAACGTGACCGCATGTATCAAGAAGCTATCAACCCGGTTGTTGGTTTCGCAGGTGGTGATGGTTTTGTTCTGTATGGTGATAAGACTGCAACTAAAGTTCCATCTCCGATGGACCATATTAACGTTCGTCGTCTTACGAATATGCTGAAGAAAAATATCGGTGATGCATCCAAATATAAACTGTTTGAGCTTAACGATAACTTCACTCGTGCATCATTCCGTATGGAAACTTCTCAATACTTGGATGGTATTCGTGCACTTGGTGGCATTTATGAAGGTCGTGTAGTTTGTGATACTACTAACAACACCCCGTCGGTCATAGACCGAAATGAGTTTGTTGCTAGCATTTATTTTAAACCTGCGCGCAGCATCAACTACATCACTCTTAATTTCGTAGCCACTAGCACTGGTGCTGATTTTGATGAGCTGATTGGGCCACAATAATTATCATCGCTTAGAATGAATTAATCAGTTAGAAACCGTAGAATCATTATACAGTGTTATAAATAAAAGCATAATCGGTTCTACGGGCTCCTGTGGTTGATTCTGGGAAGCCGTTATCTTGAGATGATGAATCATATTACCTAGTATAAATACATGCATCAGGGACGCGTTCGCGCGACCTGTGTCTATAAAGAGGATTCCTTAATGGAGTTGACCGATATCACACGCGCTTTCGAATCCGGCGACTTTGCTCGCCCTAACCTGTTCGAAGTCGAAATCCCATTCCTGGGTAAAAACTTTGCTTTTCATTGTAAAGCAGCCCCGATGCCAGCAGGCATTGTAGAAAAAGTTCCTGTCGGTTACATGAACCGTAAAATCAACGTTGCGGGCGACCGTACATTTGATGACTGGACTATTACGATTTATAACGACGATGCTCATAAAGTTCGTCAAGCAATTGTTGATTGGCAAAACCTGTGTCACGGTATGACTAACGAAATCACCGGTGCAGCTCCTGCTGATTATAAGAAAACTGCTACTGTCCGCCAGTTCCATCGTGATGGCAAGACCGTTACGAAAGAAGTTGTTATTACCGGCATGTGGCCAACCAACGTTGGGGAAGTCCAGATGGATTGGGATTCGAACAACGAAATTGAAACGTTCGAAGCAACGTTTGCAATTGACTGGTGGGAATAAGTATAAATAAAGTTATTATGAGGCTTCGGCCTCATTTCCCAAACTTCGGAGACTCTAATGGCAGGTTTTAACACAATACTAAATTTTCTTAAGCCTTGGGCTAAAGAAGATGAACAAGAATATAAGCAACAAGAAAAAAATAATTTAGAGTCAATGACCGGGCCGAAGTTTGACGATGGGGCTCGCGAAATTGAGTCACAAGAACAAAACGTCCCGTATAATGCATTGATGCAACAGATGTTCGGGAGTAATGAACCTGAAGTAAAAAATACCAGGGAATTAATTGACACATACCGCAACTTACTAAATAATTATGAAGTTGATAACGCGGTGCAAGAAATTGTGTCTGATGCTATCGTTTTTGAAGACGGTAAAGATGTTGTAGCTCTTAACCTTGATGCTACCAAATTTAGTCAGAAAATTAAAGACCGAATCCTCGAAGAATTCACGGAAGTTAATAACCTCCTTAATTTCGAGCGTAAAGGTTCTGACCACTTTAAACGTTGGTATGTGGATTCTCGAATTTTCTTCCACAAAATTATCAACCCAGCAAAACTTAAAGATGGAGTTCAAGAACTTCGTCGCCTTGACCCAAGACAAATCCAGTTCATCCGTGAAATCGTTACACGCATGGAAAATGGCACAAAAATTGTCGACGGTTACAGAGAATATTTTGTATACGATACTGGTCATGAAAGTTATTGTGCCGATGGTCGTATATATGAAGCAGGTACTAAAATAAAAATTCCTCGTGCGGCGATTGTATATGCGCATTCTGGATTACTCGATTGCTGTGGTAAGAATATCATCGGATACTTACAACGAGCAATTAAACCTGCAAACCAATTAAAACTATTAGAAGATGCTTTAGTCATTTATCGTATAACTCGTGCACCAGACCGCCGAGTCTTTTATATCGATACCGGGAATATGCCGTCTCGTAAAGCAGCAGCACACATGCAACATATTATGAATACGATGAAAAACCGTGTCGTATATGATGCAACCACGGGTAAAATCAAAAACCAACAGCACAACATGTCTATGACCGAAGACTATTGGTTGCAACGTCGTGATGGTAAAGCAGTCACCGAAGTTGATACTCTCCCAGGCGCGCAAGGCATGTCGGATATGGACGATGTTCGCTGGTTTAAGAACAACCTATATCAGGCTCTCCGAATTCCATTATCTCGTATCCCTAATGACCAAAACAGCGGCGTTATGTTTGATGCGGGCGCGACAATTACTCGCGATGAATTGAATTTCTCTAAATGGATTAGGCAGCTACAGAATAAATTTGAAGAAGTTTTCCTCGACCCGCTTAAAACCAACCTTATCCTGAAAAAAATTATTTCAGAAGAGGAATGGGAAAAGGAACTAAATAATATTAAAGTTACGTTCAACCGTGATAGCTATTTCACCGAAATGAAAGACGCAGAAATCATGGAACGCAGAATCAATATGCTAACGATGGCTGAACCGTTTATCGGTAAATATATTTCGCATCAAACGGCTATGAAGGACTTCCTCCAGATGTCTGATGAAGAAATTAATCAAGAAGCTAAGCAAATTGAATTGGAGTCCAAAGAGGCTCGTTTCCAAAACCCTGAAGAAGAAGAAGAGGATTTCTAATGGATGATTTATTTGAAGCCATTAAATCAAACGACCTCGTAGCCGTTCGCAAATATTTTGCTGAAAACATTGGCCCAGTATGCGGTAGTTTGATTGAAGAACGTAAGATTGAAATTGCACGTTCCATCATGATTGAAGGCGAAGAGCCTAAAGAAGATGATGAAGACGGTAAAGCAGAAAAGAAAGACAAAAAAGAATCTGATGACGCTGACGAAGGCGACGACGATGATGATGAGGACGATGAATAATGTTTATTATCCCTGATGATTACGAATTAACTCTTGAAAACATTGAAAGTGTTTCCGAAGAAGCTCAGGGACAATTTGATTCATTATCTGAAGCCTTAGAAAAAGACGATATAAATATTATTGTAGAAAACATGTTTGCAGCCGGTGAATACGAAAAAGCAACGGTTATCGGCGCGCTGAATGAAGGTGTTCAGCTTAACGAATTTATCGTTAAACATGTATCGTCTCGCGGCGAGTTAACCCGCACAAAAGACCTAGCTACTCGTAAGCGTAATGCTTTCCAAACAACTGGTCTTTCTAAAGCTAAACGTCGTCAAATTGCCCGTCTGGCTACTAAAACAAAAAGAGCAAACCCATCTACGCAAATCAGAGCAGAGCGCAAGCGCAAAAAAGCTCGAGCTAAGCGTAAAGCATTCGGACTTGATTAATGGAACAGAAACCAGAGTTACTAATTGAACACTGGGGTCAACCGGGCGAAATTAAAGATGGTGTACCGATGTTGGAATCTCATGACGGTTCCAGCAGCGGTTTAAAGCCAGGACTTTATATTGAAGGTATTTTCCTACAAGCTGAAGTTGTTAACCGTAATAAACGACTTTATCCTAAACATATTTTGGAAAAAGCCGTTGCTGATTATATGACAGAACAGGTTGCTACTAAACAAGCTTTAGGAGAATTAAATCATCCGCCCCGTGCTAACGTCGACCCTATGCAAGCCGCTATTATTATTGAAGATATGTGGTGGAAAGGTAATGATGTATATGGCCGAGCGCGTATTATCGAAGGCGACCATGGCCCAGGTGATAAACTTGCTGCAAATATAAGAGCAGGTTGGATTCCAGGTGTATCTAGTCGTGGACTTGGTTCCTTGACTAAATCAGCAAAAGGTTATAGCATCGTTAATGAAGGTTTTAAATTGACGGTTGGAGTAGATGCAGTATGGGGGCCAAGTGCTCCGGACGCTTGGGTCAAACCAAAGCAGATTACAGAATCACAAACGGCAGTTGCCGATACCAGTGCCGATGACGCCTTTATGGCTCTCGCAGAGGCTTTAAAGACGTTATAAATAAATGTATATCTTAACAACAGGACTACAAAATGCTTAAAGAACAACTCATTTCTGAAGCTCAGAATATCGATGCTTCCGTTGCTCTCGATAGTATTTTCGAATCAGTTAATTTGTCCCCGGAAGCGAAAGCTACCTTCGGCACTGTATTCGAAGCTACCGTCAAGCAACACGCCATCAAACTGGCAGAATCTCACATTCACGCCATCGCTGAAAAAGCTGAAGAAGAAGTCGAAAAGAATAAAGAAGAAGCCGACGAAAAAGCAGAGAAAAAACTGAAAGAATCTGCAGCTAAATTCCTGGACCACGTTGCTAAAGAATGGCTCGCTGAAAATAAACTGGCTGTCGACCGTGGCATTAAAGCTGACCTGTTCGAATCCATGTTCACCGGCATGAAAGAACTGTTCGTTGAGCACAACGTTGTTGTTCCAGAAGAATCTGTCGATGTTGTTGCAGAAATGCAGGAAGAACTGGCTGAACAGAAAGAAGAAACCGCTAATCTGTTCGAAGAAGTTGCTAAGCGTGATGCTTATATCAATTATGTCCAACGTGAAGTTGCGTTGACTGAAGCGACTAAAGACCTGACTGAATCTCAAAAAGAAAAAGTTGGTTCTCTGGTAGAAGGCATGGAATACTCTGATGCATTCGGTACCAAAATTGGCGCTATCGTTGAAATGGTTAAAGGTCAGGTAGAACCCACCGACAAACCAATCACCGAAGCCGCTATAAATAAAAATGTAGACGATGCTGCGGCACTGAATTACATTTCAGAAGCAGTTGAAGAAAAAGGCGCCAAGCCTACCCTGTCCTTCGCGGACTTGTCTGCTCTCGCAGCATCACGAATTTCTTAATTTAATAAGGTTATACAACACATGAAAAAGAATGCATTAGTTCAAAAATGGTCCGCTCTGCTGGAAAACGAAGCTCTTCCGGAAATCGTTGGTGCTTCTAAACAAGCTATCATCGCTAAAATCTTTGAAAACCAGGAACAAGATATTCTGACCGCTCCTGAATACCGTGACGAAAAAATCTCCGAAGCATTTGGTTCTTTCCTGACCGAAGCTGAAATCGGTGGTGACCATGGTTATGATGCTACCAATATCGCTGCTGGCCAGACCTCTGGTGCAGTAACTCAGATTGGGCCGGCAGTTATGGGTATGGTTCGTCGTGCTATCCCGCATCTGATTGCGTTTGATATTTGTGGCGTACAGCCTCTGAACAACCCGACTGGCCAGGTATTTGCCCTGCGTGCAGTTTACGGTAAAGACCCTGTAGCTGCTGGTGCTAAAGAAGCTTTCCACCCGATGTATGCTCCAAATGCTATGTTCTCTGGTCAGGGCGCTGCTGAAGCTTTCGAAGCTCTGGCTGCAAGCAAAGTTCTTACCGTTGGTAAAATTTATTCTCACTTCTTCGAAGCAACCGGTGCCGCGCACTTCCAGGCTGTTGAAGCTGTAACCGTTGATGCTGCTGCTACTGATGCCGCTAAACTTGACGCCGAAGTTACCAAACTGCTCGAAGCTGGTAAGCTGGCCGAAATCGCTGAAGGTATGGCTACCTCTATCGCCGAATTGCAGGAAGGCTTCAACGGTTCTACTGATAACCCGTGGAACGAAATGGGCTTCCGTATCGATAAACAAGTTATCGAAGCTAAATCCCGTCAGCTGAAAGCAAGTTACTCCATCGAACTGGCACAGGACCTGCGCGCTGTTCATGGTATGGATGCTGATGCCGAATTGAGTGGTATTCTGGCTACCGAAATTATGCTGGAAATCAACCGCGAAGTTATCGATTGGATTAACTACTCCGCACAGGTTGGTAAATCTGGTATGACCAACACCGTTGGCGCTAAAGCTGGTGTGTTTGACTTCCAGGACCCGATTGATATCCGTGGCGCTCGTTGGGCTGGTGAAAGCTTCAAAGCTTTACTGTTCCAGATTGATAAAGAAGCCGCTGAAATCGCTCGTCAGACTGGCCGTGGTGCAGGTAACTTCATCATCGCTTCCCGTAACGTAGTTAACGTACTGGCTGCAGTTGATACCTCCGTATCTTATGCTGCTCAGGGTCTGGGTAAAGGTTTCAACGTTGACACCACTAAAGCTGTGTTCGCTGGTGTTCTGGGTGGCAAATACCGTGTATACATCGACCAGTATGCTCGTGCAGACTATTTCACCATCGGTTACAAAGGCGCTAACGAAATGGATGCTGGTATCTACTACGCACCATATGTTGCACTGACCCCGCTGCGTGGCTCTGACCCGAAAAACTTCCAGCCGGTTATGGGCTTCAAAACCCGTTACGGTATCGGTATTAACCCGTTCGCTGACCCGGTAGCTCAGGCTCCGACCAAGCGCATTCAGAACGGCATGCCGGACATCGTTAACAGCCTCGGCTTGAACGGTTACTTCCGCCGCGTATATGTTAAAGGAATTTAATCCTAGATTAAGTTAAATAAAAAGGGACCCTTGAGGTCCCTTTCTTGTTTTCATACCATACCATTTAAATGAACTTCTACCCGGCGCTTGATGAGGTCTCTGAAGTTAACATTGTTTTCTTGAAGTTTCAACCAGTTACCATTTTTATCTTTAGTGTGAGTAGAATAATTACCATTCCACCAGAAATCAGTGTCATATGCTAAGTTTTCATATTTTTTAACTAGTTTGTTCAGAGCATTACCATTAACACCATTTGGGTATTTGTTGACCAATGCAATAACTTCAATTTCCAATTTTTTAAAGGTGTTCAGAAGGAAAGTTGCTTTGTTCATTTTTAAACTCCAGGTTTTGTTTGTTAACTCAGTATGAAATCATTATGTCTTATCTTAATCTGGTTGTAAACAACTTTTATAAATAAAGTATATCACAAAAGGAAAGCGCAAATGGCAAAGATTAACAAATTACTGCGCGAGTCAACTATTACTACCAGCAACTCATTGGGCCGCCCGAATCTTGTTGCTTTGACCCGCGCTACGACTAAATTGATTTACCGCGATATCATCGCTGAACAACGTACTAACCAACCTGTTGCTGCACTGTATGGTGTTAAATATCTTACTCCTGATAATGAATTCAGTTTCCAGACGGGCGCTACTTATGGAGGCGAAGTCGGTTCTAAAGACCGCACAACTATTCCAGAATTAACTACAGCCACTCAGCCTGTGGCTAAAGGCGAATATGTAAAATACCAAAATATCGTTTACAAAGCTCTGGTTGATAATCCATTTGCATCGACCACAGAAACAGTGTTATCTGATGTTCTGCAAGAAGGTCTTATTGCATCGACTATTCGCCTTGTTCCTGATGCCGCACACACTGAAAAATTCGAAGCCGGTGATGTTGAAATTAGCAATGCTGTATTCCAGGTTAATAAATGGAATGCTCCGGTTAAAACACGTAAATTGAAAACTGCATTAACTGTTGAACTTGCTCAGGATATGGAAGCAAATGGTTTTAACGCTCCTGCATTCTTGGAAGACCTGCTTGCCACTATTATGGCAGATGAAATTAACAAAGATGTTCTTCAGTCTCTTATTACCGTTTCCAAGCGTTATAAAGTAACTGGCGTTTCTGACAATGGCACCATCGATTTAACATATGATGCAGCCCCAGAAGGTGCACGTAAACTGTACGAACTGGTTTGCGAAATGAACTCCGAAATTCAGAAAACTACATCTTATTCCGGTACCTTTGTTGTTGCCTCTAGCCGTGTTGCTGCTATGTTGGCCGGTTCTGGTTGGTTGAAACACAGGCCAGAAGACGAACAGTGGCTCCCCGAAACAGCGTACGGTTATTTGATTAATGGCCTCCCTGTATTCTGTGATGTTAACAGTCCATTGGATTATGTAACTGTTGGTGTTAAAGAAAATTACGGCGGAAACGAAGTCGTAGGCTCAATTTTCTATGCTCCTTATACCGAAGGCCTGGACTTGGATGATGAAGAGCACGTTGGTGCGTTTAAGGTCATTGTGGACCCAGACAGCTTGCAGCCATCTATCTCTCTGATGGTTCGTTACGCACTTTCAGCTAACCCGTACACCGTTGCTAAAGACGATAAAGAAGCTCGTATTATCGATGCAACCAATATGGATTTAATGGCCGGTCAGAGCAATATGTCTTATCTGCTCGGTGTTAAACTTCCGCCAATCATTTATGAGGCGTAAATGCAAAAGATTAATGCACTAATTCACGAGTCAACATTAACGGCGGCCAACCAGGTCGCCCGTCCTAATTTGCTTTCTTATACTCAAGCCACGAATAAACGAATTTTTAAAGCGCTCGTGGCCGAACAGAAAACTACCCAGCCTGTTGCAGCGCTGTATGGTGTTCGTGTTCTGAACCCAGATGATAAAATGACTTATCTCGGTGGAGCAACATTTGCAGGTCAGATTGGTATGTTCGAGCGTAAGAATATTCCAGAATTTACAAACAAAGACGAAGCTTATGCAGTCGGCGATATGTTCCAGTTTGAAAGTGTTGTGTTCAAAGTTTTGGAAGCATCACCATTCGCCGGGACACTCGAAACTGATTTAGGTGAAGTTATTTCTGAAGCCATTGCTGCTGGACATATAAGAATGATGTCAGATGCAGCTTTCACTGATAAATTTGAAAAAGGACATCCTGAAATTGCTGAAGCTGGTTTTCGTATCGATAAATGGCAGACTGAAGTTAAATCCAGAAAGTTGAAAACTTCTTTAACTGTCGAGCTTGCCCAGGACCTGGAAGCAAACGGTTTTGATGCGACAGACTTCATCGATAATATTCTCGGCATTCAAATGGCAGAGGAAATTAATAAGGATGTACTGCAATCTCTTATTACTGTTAGTTCCCGTTTCAAGGTGCAAGGTGTTTCTGAAAAAGGTGTATTGAATCTTACCGACCCGAAATATGATAACGCACAGGACCGCGCACGAACCCTGTATTATTATATGTGTGAAATGAATTCTGCAGTTCAACGTCAGACTTCGTTTGCTGGTACATATGCAGTTGCTTCTTCCCGTTGTGCAGCTATTTTAGCCGCTTCTGGCTGGGTTGAGAAAAAGGAAGACCAGGATGAATTGGCCTATGGTGTTCTGAAGAACGGTTTGCCTCTTTACGCTGATATGAATAGTCCATGTGATTATGTTATTGTTGGTGTAAATGCAGATATGGGTGAAGGTCAGACGGTCGCATCTTTATATTATGCGCCTTATACGGAAGGACTTAGCGAAGTTGATGATGAGGGGGATACCTCGGTTGGGGAATTCAAGGTTATTGTTGACCCTGAAAGCTTACAGCCTACGGTTGCACTGTTAGCTCGTTATGCTTTGACTGCAAACCCTTACACCGTTGCTAAAGATGATAAAGAAGCTCGCCTTATTGATGGAGCTGATATGGATAAGATGGCTAACCAAAGCCAATTGAGTTCTTATCTTGGCGTTAAACTTCCACCGCTGGAAAAAGAATAAGGGCCTTGCGGCCCTTTTTTATTCACTAATTAATGCAATCCATACATGTCTTAATGTTTCTTTTACATTTGCGATAAGTTGCTTTTTAACTTCAACAGGATTTTCTGTCTGGGTTAATTCAAGTCCTTCACGACCCGCTTCTTCCAGGATATCCTGAACAGTCAAACCCATTACCTTCCCAAAATCCTTCGGCGATACTTCCCCAATCTTACTGATAACATTGTTAATACGGTTGACAGTCACATAATCAGTAAACTTCCATAAAACATCCAGGTCTTCCTGGGACAACACAACAGCAGCCTTAATAGGCTTATCAGACTTTTTCTTTTCGCTGAATTTAGAGTTCTTACATTTAATCGCTACACGCTCGCCGTTAGGTAACCATGCAGGAACATCAGGTTTTAATACAAATCCTTCAGCAGTGAATACTTTACCTTCCACTTTTGCATCAAAATCAGTGGTATTTGCTGTAGTCAATCCTGCGTTATCCACTGTAAAATTGTAATCAGGGACCACAGAATCCAGGTCATTAGGGAGCTTAATCAAGTCTTCAAAGCTACCTGTGGCCAGGCGTGGGGCAACTTTAAACTTATGAATAATACAAAAGGCTTCCATAAGTGTGTCAGTCAGGACAGATTCAAAGCCATCTTCCTTGGTAACGCGGATATCAAACACATAGAAATCTTTATCGCCGTAATCCACATTCTTCTGGATACCTGTACCAGCAAACTCGCCATAAATCTGGTAAGCCTGATAATTAATATCCTGCAAAAGTTTCTGCACAGATTTAATAGAATCTGCGTAGTTCTTTAATACAATTTCATAACCATAGAAATCTTCTGCAGGTAGGATAGGTCCAGTGCGTTTCGCGCATGTCACATTGTCTTGTTCAATGATTAATGAAAAGTTGGTACCATGAATCTTTTCACGAGCTACCCATTCACCGCTGGTGAAGCCTTGCAGGCGAATCTTTTCAATGAACTTGTTATTATAGTGATTTTCAAGGCTGTTGTATTTCTTAAACATAATCTCTCACTTTTGATGTTATAAATATCATTATAAATTAGACCCGCTATACTTTTTTCTCTGAAAGGAATTAATAGTCACAAAGGGTCTAGAACCATTATACCGCATTTTTATTTGAAGCAAAAAGGGTCAGAATTTTACATACAGCATTGGCTTGGATTCTTGCCAATCATAATTCCAGGTAAAAGATGTAAATTTTTCTGCTCGCAGAAATTCAGATATCTTTGCGCGGTTTCCTTCTTCATACTCTTTTTCAGAAACTGCCATATTAACAGCATCTTTGCCGTTCTCGGCGGCGGCAATAGCCACTTTGCGAAATATAGAAATAAAGTCATTTGCAACTTTATCTTGTGACTCTTTGGCTATTTGACGTAGTTCTTCTGCGAATGTCATTTCTTCACCTTTTTGTTATTCAAACGTTTACGATAAACAATCTTTTCTTTCGCTTTAAATTTAGCTTTGGCTTGTTCTACATCAACCCAGGCCTTTGCCATCTCTTTAGCAGTCCCGCCTAATACCTTGGCGATTTCAATAAATGTCATGCCAGATTCATGCAGAAAATGTACTTTAACCTTATCCATAATGATTCTCATGTTGAGTTAGTGAAGCTATCTTAACATGGAATTTTTAACTTGTAAACATGATTTTTATGCCAGATGAACAATTGCATGGTATGGTCACAAAGACTCACTAGAGAAGGGTCCAGGTAACATTTGCCCAGTACCATAAAAATAAAGGGACCCGAAGGCCCCTTTTTAATTAATAAACGTAATCGTATATAATACCAGTTTCTAAAGCGGTGCGATGAATAATTCGACCATTACGAGATTCCTGTACATCAACCTCTGGATAGTCGGTAATCATTTTTTGAAGTGTATATCGGTGCAAATAATATGGGCTATCTGGGTCATCGGTTTTCCAGTCTTGTCCAGCAAGAGCCATTTTCTGAATTTCATCCATAACCCACCAACCACACCAGATATAAGCTGAATTACGTACCGGCAATGGATGAACATAAGGTAATTCGCCATCTGGAACCGGTGCGACTTTAGCCGTGACTGTTACATTACCAGTTTTGGTAACGGTTACGGGGTTATAATCTGTAGCAGATACAACAACAGAAACTTCAATAACCTGGGAACCTTCGGTGCTTGTGTCGATTGCTAGAGTATCCGTGGTGCCAACTACAGGAGAACCATCTTTCTTCCAAGAATAGGCAAAAGTAGCACCAGCAGGCGCACCGGCTACAGTAGCTTTAAAAGAAGCCGGAGTATCTTCCGGAACATTAATTGATTCTGGGGTTAATGTCACAGAAACACCAGACATAGTTTTATTCTGGATAGTTAAAGTTGTTTCGGCTTCAGCTGTTTCTGGTTCGCCGTCCGCTGGTGTAGTTGTTGCAACAACTTTAATAGTCTTGAGACCTGCTGGACCAACAGCAACATAATCCATTGCAGCAGTCACAGAAGATTGAGGAACGCCATCAACGGTCCAGACAAATGATTCGGTACCTTCAACTGCAGCACCGGAACCGGTCGCAGTGAAATTGGTTGTTGCTCCAATAACGGCCGTAGCCGCCAAAGGAGCAATAGTTACGGTATAAGCCATAATAAACCCTTATTTTAAAGTGACAAAAGATGAGTTACGAGTTTCTCGTACTAGAACAGACCCATTACGATTGATGTAATAAATCAAACTGAATAGGGTTTGATGTGCGGTGGGATGTGGGAAAGCAGTTGGACGTTCTTTCCAATCCGGAGTCTCGGCAATCCACTGATAAATCCACCATGGAACAGTACAGAATCCAGGGTTCTTACCAATAAGCATTAAATTCGGGCTAAAGTTTTTTGGCAAAGTAAATACAGGTTTTTCAGATTCGATAACCTTAGCAACAGCTGCTTCGAACTTTTCTTCGATAAAAGGAACATCTTCTTCGACCAAAACAACTGGTTCTTCGATTTCAACAACTTCAACCTTTGCTTCGGTTGGAGCATCAAATAAGAGTTTAGCTTCTTCTTTAGCTGACTCATCGCCATCAAATTTAGCACCTGACAATTCATCGTCAGCATCAATAAGGTCGGTGATGCTCAGGCCTTCATTATCATCAGGCATAGGCATGTCAGCAAATGCTTTAAGTCCTGCTTCCAGGTCAGCCAACATATTATCAAAGGTTTTTGTTTTCTTAACATCAACGCCAAGTGATGCTGCGTATTCGGCTAATTTTTCTTTGGCTTCTTTTTTCTCGAGGACACGAATTTCCTCAATGTAGTTCTTGTCAATCATGATGAACCTCGGTTAGTGTATAAATATAGATATATTTATTACCTTGGAATCATCATGGATATTAAAATCAACTTTCTAAATTTTAGTCACGTGCATGTTGAATGTGAAGATGGAATCTTCTACGAACTCCGTGATTACTTCAGCTTCGAAGCTGAAAACTATCGCTTCAATCCAAAATTCAAGCAGGGAGTTTGGGACGGACGAATCCGCCTCCTGGATTACAATCGTAAATTACCATACGGTTTGGTTAATCAAATTAAAAAGTTCGCTGACCAGTTTGGCTATTCATTCTGGATTGACCCACAAATCACAGAGAAAGAAGAAATCTCTCGCGAAGAATTCGACAAATGGGTTGAGTCAAAAGAAATCTATTCAGGCAATACTAAGATAACGCCCCATTGGTATCAATCTGACGCCGTATATGATGGTCTGGTCAACAGAAGAAAGATTCTGAACTTACCTACGTCTGCAGGTAAAAGTCTCATCCAGGCGCTTATGGCGCGATATTATCTCGAGAACTATGAAGGCAAGGTACTTATCCTTGTTCCTACAACTGCGCTCGTTGACCAGATGATTAATGACTTTGTTGATTATCGTCTGTTCCCTCGTGAAGCTTGTCTGGGTATTCGTTCTGGTACCAAACGCGATTCTGATGCGATGATTTATGTATCGACTTATCAGACGGCTGTAAAACAACCTAAAGAATGGTTTGAACAGTTTGGTCAGTTTATGAATGACGAATGTCATATGGCGACAGGTAAATCAATTTCGACGGTTATCGAAGGCCTTACGAATTGTATGTTTAAATTTGGTTTGTCAGGTTCACTCCGTGACGGCAAAGCCAACCTTATGCAATATATGGGTCTGTTTGGTGATATCTTTAAACCAGTATCAACATCTAAATTGATGGAAGATGGTCAGGTCACTGACCTTAAAATAAATAGTATTTTCCTTCGTTACCCTGATGAATTTACCGTTAAAATGAAAGGTAAAACTTATCAGGATGAAATTAAGGTAATTACAAAAGCTACACGCCGAAATAAATGGGTAACAAATCTTGCTCTCAAGCTTGCTAAAAAAGATGAAAACGTCTTTTTGATGTTTAAGAATATCGAGCACGGTAAATCGATGTTTGAAATGCTTAAGGAAGCTGGTCATGAGAAAGTGTATTATGTTTCCGGGGAAGTTGATACCGAAACTCGTAATGCATTAAAGGTCATGGCAGAGAATGGAAAAGGAATTATTGTTGTAGCTTCATACGGTGTATTCTCGACGGGTATTTCCGTTAAAAACCTCCATCATATTATTTTCGCTCACCCGGTCAAATCAAAGGTAATTGTACTCCAGACAATTGGCCGTGTGCTTCGAAAACATGAATCCAAATCGACCGCAAACGTGTGGGACATCGTGGATGATATGGGGGTCAAACCCAAATCAGCAAACGCTAAAAAGAAATATGTTCATATTAACTTTGCGCTTAAACATGCACTAGAACGTATTCAACGGTATGCAGACGAAAAATTCAATTATGTAATTAAACAGGTGGAAATATAATGAAATCCTTTGAAGAAATTATGTACGAAGCATCAATTGAAGGCTTTATGGCTAAGATTGGTTCCTGTCAGACCATGGACGGTCTGAAGGAGTTGGAAGGCTATTATAAAAAACGCAGCAAAGAAGCTGAACTAAAAGATTCCGATGATATCAGTGTTCGTGATGCTCTTGCCGGTAAACGCGCCGAGCTTGAGGATATGGACGATGATGAAGACGAAGATTTCTAAATAAAAAGGCCCCAACCAAAAGGAAGGGGCAAAACCAAAAATGGTTAACAACACTAGCTAAATTAAAAGTTGGGTCTCGTTCAGTTGCTCTTCTGTATTTTCCGTAACTGGCAAACTCTGAACATAATTATAACAGGCGCCCGGATGCACCGGACCTTGGTCTGTATCCACAACCAATGCAGAATCGATTGGAGTTTTACAGACAACACAAATCTTATCTGACATGATTGTCTCCTCAGTTAAACTTACATATCTATTTAGTGCTCTTCATAATAGCAGCACGAGCTTTCATCTCATTAACAATTTCAGTTATTCGGTTTGCAGAGATAACCATCTCGTCGAGAATCTTACTAATATTTTTCATTTAATTTTCCTTAAAGTATCTCATACCAGTATCTATCCCCATATTGTGAGAATAGAACGCATCATCGATGTATCCTGCAAATTTACCTTTAACATAGATAACATCTTCACCGCAAGGGTGGTCAGCGCAGATACGAATATCTGCACGATTCAATTTCCATTCCTTCATCATATACTTAATTTCTTCTTCGAACTCTTCGTCTTGGTTAAACGCATCGTCGATAGAATATCGCATTATTTGCCTGCCTCGAATTGTCTTATTTCTAACATATGTTTAAGTGCGAAACTTCGCGACTTAACACCATCTAATGCAGCGCTACAGAAGTCCTGGAGTAGTGCCCAATACTGAATTGAAGTATCAATCTTCAGTATGTTTGAATCTGCTGCCATGACTGTTTTCAATTCTGACTTCTCGTATACATCCATGCATACCTCTTCCCCTGGGTCACCTCTTCCCGTATAATGGTCTAGTCGTTTTTTCAGTGCAGTTTTCTTCTGAATCTCAAGACGCATTATTTCTTTCTTGCAGTTGGTATACAATCTCAACCATTTGCTATGCAACAAAACGTTGTTTTGTGTTTCATATTGAAGTTGCGTACCATCAATTTTTAAATCTGCATCTAACTCATCCTGAAAGACTTCTAACTTATATTCAATCTCTGTTTTCATAATGTATCCAATGTAAGGGTCTAGAACCATTATACAGCCATAAAATTAAAGCATTAACCGTTTTGACTTAGCTGAATCCTGATTTGTTCGAGGGTATCAGGGTCATCAACAATGCTGAACTGAACCGTTACGATAATGGAGTTATCATCATACATAGGGACAACTGCAACCTGTAGATTGCTTATTCTTGGTTCGAAGTTCCGCACCGCGGAGACGATGTTGCGTTTAATGGTATCTGTAATTAACGGTGTGATATTCTCAAAAAGCTGATTACTTATATCACATCCAAATTCAGGCATAAAAGGCCGTGACCCTTTTCTTGTGGTGATTATTCCCAGAAGACTGTTCTTAACAGACCTTGCACCAATTACTTTAGCAACGTCTTTATCCCAACTTGTAGATAAGTCGGGAGATACATCGCTATACATTTTGTTTATATTCATTTACATAAACTTAAAGAATTCTTTAAGCCCCTTAATTACATGGACAGAATGCGCTCCGCACTCGCAAGAGATAGGAATAGCCATTTGGACCTGTGGCTTGAGAAGTTCTTCGGTTAGTGCATTTATATCATCGAGGGTAATTGCGTTGTATAGGTCCTCAATTTCGGCTTCATTTAAGTCATCAACAACGATGCGCTCGCCACCTTCCGTGATAATATATTCGATACAACAAGCAATCATTTTACCTTTATCGCCGTCTTCAAACAACCCAGGATAACGGAATTTAATTTTAAATGCCCCGAAATCACGAATAACTTCAGACTCATCCACGATGCTTGCACGACTTATAGTCACAGGAATATCTTGTTCCTTTCCACATTCGCATACCCATGTATGTTCGACATTAACAACCCCAAGACTATTTGCCCAGAGATTAATAAGAAGCAGCTCGGCTTCCTGTTTGTTTAACCCTTTAGCATCAGTGCATTTATTAAGCAGTTCAATTATTGCAGGTTCCATACGCTTTTCTAATTTTGCCTGAAGCAAATCTTTGTATTCGCGCAATGTAAAAGCCCTACAATTTATAGTTTTATTTTTAATTTGGACAATAAATTCATAAGTCATAATTTGCTCCTTTACTGTATTTATAAATATCAATAAAGATAAAAGGGGATTCTATGGCCAATATCGTAAGATGTGAAATGCCAGACGGAGTTCATCGTTTCAAACCGTTTACAGTCGCTGATTACCGTGATTTACTGCTTGTGCGAAACGACATGAACAACAAACCCGTCGAAGAACAAAAACAATTATTAGACGAACTGTTGGAAGATTATTTTGGAGAGTATCCAAAAGCATGGAGACCATACATATTCCTGAAGGTATTCACTTCCTCTATCGGTAAGACAAAAGTCCCGGTAGCGTTCGAATGTCAAAAATGTAAAAAGACAAAGCAGACTTTGTTTAATATGAGCCAAGGTCCATTGACAAATCCAACAATGGAAACCGCGGGGATAAAAATACAATTTAAGTTCCCTGAAGTAGAATATAAAGATAAGTCGGAGCTTGTTCTAAACACCATCCAGACTGTCGAAGACTCAGAACAAAAATACAATTGGGAAGACCTTCCTGAAGAAACGAAGATGCAGGTTATTGATGCAATTGATATAGAGAGTCTCGAAGAGCTCCTTAAGAAAATGCATTCAGTTTATATTCCATTTACATATGGTTGCTGCGAAAAACACAAAACCGAATATACAGACTTGATTGATGTCTTTAAGCTTATCCTTAACCCGGATGAAGTCTTTGTATTTTATCAAATTAACCACTTACTGGTAAAGAATCAATATACACTGGATAGCATCATGCACATGATTCCTATCGAACGAGGTATTGCTTTATCGTTAGTTGAGAAGGACTTGAAGAAATGACAGCTAAATCTATGCAGCGTGAAGGCTTTCCTAATATCAGTATACGCCTTTACGAAGATTATGATGCCTGGCTCGAACACCGTTTTGTAGAACTGGCTGCAACATTTACAACCATGACCATGCGTGATTCCCTTTACGGAAGAAACGAAGGCCTGTTGCAATTCTACGACACAAAGAACTTACATACAAAAATGAACGGTGAACAAATTATACAAGTCTCCGTTAAGAATGCCAACTCAGACCGAACCCAATCCAGAATATATGGAAGCAAACACTTTGCAGTTTCTGTGGATTCAAAAGGCGATAATATAATTACAATTCAGCTGGCTCCTATTCACGAAATTGAAGACCTGAAATTTAGTCGTATGTTTTACCCGAGTGTACAAGAAACATTAGTCGAAATGACCGGGGTAATTTATCAGGATAGACCGTTGCTTTCTCCACCAATAAACGGCATAAACGTTTATGCTCCTAACGTTCCATGGTGTGATTCGATGAACCGATATATGGAATTCATAAGGGAAGTTGGTCTGGCAGTAGAAACTGATAAATTTGTTTTTGTATGGGAAGATATTGATGGAATAAGTATCCAGGATTATGAATGGTTAACATCACAAGAGCCAATTAATTTCGTGGTGGGTGAACCTCGATTGGTTGGCCAGTTTGTACAAAACCTCGAGACTCCATTGGCCTTCGATTTTGAATGGTTAACAAAGGCGAACCAACACACAAGAAAACCATACGAAAACGCAACCGTTTATGCACATTCATTCCTTGACAAGAACGCAACCAGAATAACTTTTGGGGAAGGACAAAACAGCATTCTGGTATCTCGTTCAGGCGGTTATTCGGATTATACATACCGAAACGGTTTCGAAGAAGCGCAACGATTAATAACCATGTCTCAATATGATGGTTACGCGCATTGCAAAACATACGGGAACTTTGAATTAACCCCGGGTGATAAGATAAATTTCTATGACCCGAAGAACCAATTCAAATATGATTTTTACGTAGACGAAGTTATTCATGAAGTGAGTAACAATACATCAATTACAAACCTCTATATGTTTACCAATGGTAAGCCTATTGAAGTTGAAGAGCCACCAAAGGTTAAAAATGAACTTAAAACTGATTCTGCCGACGAAGAAAATACAGCTGGGTGATAAAGAGATTCACATTCCTAAGCTGGGTCTTAAACATCACAATCTGATTAAAAACGAACCTAACCCATACGCTGCCTTAAAAAAGATTATGCAATCGATATTCCCTAATCTTACAGCAGCTGAATCCGACTTTGTATCTTTACATCTTCTGGAATTTAATGGTAAGCTAAAAGACAAACGCGAGATTGATGGGTTTACATATAAGCTGGATGATGTTTATATCTGTCAGCGCCTTGAATTCTCTTATCAAGGAAAAACATTTAAATTCCGCTCTAATAAACCGTATGAAGAATTCGGACCAGTTGACAATCTTCTGGAGACTCTTTATCTCGGGGAAGACGTTCCAGACTTTCTGGATATGCCTGCTTTTGTTGCTAAGTGGGCAGACGATATCACAAGCACATTAGCAATCCCGGGACCGAATGGCCCTGTTAAGGGGTTACTGAAAATAATGGAACTCCTAAATGAATAAGAACTCCGAACAAACAAGCTTCAGACGCGGTGGACCGAATAAAAAGCTTATTGAAGAATTAGCACCACAAAGGAGGGCGGAAGCCCTCTCTGCCGAACAGAATGACGAACTATCGAATCTGAATACAACTCTTACAAATACTCAGGCCGCAACCGAACTTGTGTCGGAAGCTATTGAGGATAAGGGTAATCAGATTATCGAGAATATCCAAACCAATAATGGAGTCCTCCAGGATATCAGTGCTGGGGTCGAACTGACGGCCGAAGCCACCGAGAAGACTCAACAAGGGATTAAAAACCTCACGGATATTCTCTCGGATAAACTCGACAAACTCAGTGCAATGATAAGCGGTAAACTAGGCGTCACGTCTCCTGTGGCTGGTTCTGAAAGCCTTAAACCTGTAGAGGATGCACTACCAGAGCCTGAAGAGAATAAGCCCACGGCGAGCGTTCCAGAGCTCATACCGCCAGAAGAACAAAAGCCAGACGCAGACTTCATTCCAGAACCAGAACAACCAAAAAACGATGCAGAAGGCAAAGAGACTAATACATGGTCACTTGGCGATAAGCTTGACACCCTTTCGAAGATAACCGAAAAAGGATTTAAGGCATCGATTTCTGTTGCTGACCGAATCTCCGGGATGTTGTTCAAATACACAATTACGGCCGCTGCTGAAGCAGCCAAGCTTATTGGTGGATTATTGCTGTTGGTATTTGGTATCGATGCGATACGAGTTTATTTTCAATATTTCATGAAGCAATTCGAAAAAGGATGGGCCGAATTTAATGACAAGTTCAAAGAATGGGGACCGTTACTCGAAGGACTAATGACTTGGGCTAAGAATGCTGAAGCGATGTTTAGTGAAAGGAACTGGTTGGGATTAGCTGAAGCTATTATCCGTGGGATGGTTAACTTAACGAAGAATATGGCTCAACTTCTTATGCTTGGGATTTCGAAACTGATTTCAGCTATCTTAAGCAAAATCCCTGGGATGGGCGATTTAGCGGATAATGTGGAAGCCTCGGCTTTGATGTCTTATCAGCAAAATACAGGGGCAACTCTGGATGATGAAGACCAAACCAAGATAGCAAAATATCATGACAAACGTTCGGCTGAAGCAATGAAAGCTGCAGAGAAGATGAATAAGAAGTATAAGGATAAGCCTGAACTAATTAATCAAGCCGAAAAATATGGTAACCTTACCAAGGAACAAGCTGACCAGCTTCGCGCGGGTGGTATTGACACAAGCTTCAGAGACCTTCCAGAAGAAGAACGTCTGGACTATTTCAAGAAGCGTGACAAAGCACAGGCTGATATTATTCGTTTGACCCAAACTGCTGACAACCTAATGAAGCCGGATGCGACCGATAAAAAGAATGCGCTGGAAATGAGAGCTAACATTGAAAAACAATTAGCTGACCCTGCTATGGCGAAAGGTGGAGCTCCGAAAGACTTGAATATGCGTGCTCTCCTGGAAAAACTTGATAAGTCTCTTGAGAAGTTCAAAGATGAACCGAAGGTTAAACCGCCAGACATTAAGACTTCTCCGGATGCGCAACAAGCCGCGAAGGTTGATGAAGGCATGAAGGCCAAAGAAAATAAATACAAGGATGCACCGGCCCAGGCCCAAATTAACACAGTCAATAATATTCAGAAGACTTCCAGGACGCAATACAATATGCCTCCCCAAAGTTCAACCCCTGCCCCTGGCATGAGACAGGCTACGAGAATTAACTAAGGAATAATATGAAAGTAAAAGAACTCGATATTGATATTGCGGGTTTGTTTAACGGAGGTTCTAAGACCTCCGCGGGGCAGTCAAAAGCTGCCCCGACTCAAGCTACTATTGTGGCGCAATATCCAGCAGAACGAGCTTCTGGTAATGATTCTTCAGATGATATGCGAGTTAATGACCTTTATAAGAATGGTCTGTTATTCACGGCATACAATTTCAGTTCAAGAACATCTCCGGAATTACGCTCAGACAGGTCAAGCCAATTGACTTCATTAAAGAACGTTTCAAATGGTGCTTCATTTAACCCGGTTAAAAGTTTAACATCTTTTGCTAAATCGAAATTAACCGGGGGTGGCTCAACAGGTAAAAGTTTTGATTCGAACGCTGTTGCAAATATCCTATTGCCTCGTTCGAAGTCTGATGTAGAATCCGTGTCGCATCGATTCAATGATGTTGGTGAATCTCTTATTACGAAAGGGGGTGGCTCAGCCACTGGTATTCTTAGTAACATTGCATCGACTGCAGTTTTCGGCGCACTCGAATCAGTTACAAACGGTGTAATGGCCGACCACGGCGAACAGATTTACACAACCGCACGAAGCATGTATGCTGGCCCGGACAACAGGACAAAAGTTTATACCTGGGAAATGACTCCACGTTCGGCCCAGGACTTAATCCAGATAGTGAAGATATACGAGATTTTTAACTATTACTCCTATGGGGAAACAGGTAAAAGTTCGTTTGCTTCCGAGTTGAAAGATAAAATCGACACATGGTATAAATCCACCTTCAAAAAGGAAGCAATCGATAACTTTGACGGCAAGTTGCTCGGTGAAGAGATAACAAGCTTCCTAACGAACGTTCTGGTGGTCTCTAACCCTACTATCTGGTATATCCGCAACTTCGGTGATACAAGCTCGTACGATGGTCGTGGGGAGCTATTTGGGCCATGTCAGATTCAGAGCATAAGATTTGATAAATCTCCGGATGGTCATTTCGGTGGATTAGCTATTGCTCCTAACCTGCCATCGACTTTTGTACTTGAAATCACTTTCCGTGAAATCATTACGCTTAACCGTGGCTCGTTATATGCGGAGGGTTTCTAATGTTTACTTTACAAGAATTCCAAACGCAGGCGATTAATATCGACTTACAAAGGAATAACCTTTTTAGTGTGGTCTTCGCGACCACACCTTCCTCCAAATCTCAGAATCTTCTGGACCAGTTTGGTGGCGCATTATTCAGCAACCTTCCTGTTAACTCAGATTGGTTTGGTTTAACGCAAGGCGACTTAACTCAAGGGATAACAACTCTTGTTACTGCTGGGACACAAAAGCTTATTCGCAAATCAGGGATAAGCAAATATCTTATCGGGGCAATGAGTAACCGTGTTGTGCAATCATTATTGGGGGAATTCGAGGTTGGTACTTACCTGCTTGATTTCTTTAATATGGCCTATCCAACGGCTGGTCTATTGGTCCACTCTGTTAAGCTTCCGGATAACACGTTGAACTACGAAATGGACCTCAACCATAACGCACCAAATATCAAGATAACAGGAAGAGAATATTCTCCATTGGTATTGAGCTTTAGAATGGATTCAGAGGCAGGGAACTACAGAGCATTTAACGATTGGGTTAACTCTGTGCAAGACCCAGTTACCCAGCTAAGGGCCTTGCCTGAAGACGTTGAAGCTGATATTCAGGTTAACCTTCACTCACGTAATGGATTGCCACATACGGTTGTTATGTTAACTGGTTGTGTTCCTGTAAGTGTATCAGCGCCTGAATTGAGTTATGAAGGGGATAATCAGATAGCTACATTTGATGTGACTTTTGCTTATCGCGTTATGTCAACTGGTGCGGTGGGAAGGGCTGCTGCATTGGAATGGTTAGAAGATAAGGTTATTAAGGGTGTATCTGGTATTAGTTCAGATAACAACTTGAACGCAGAAGTTGCCAAATTGAGTCGCTTGTCTGGTGCTCAATCTGGATTAACAAGTCTATACAATACGTTCACTGGTTCTGGGAGAACAGTCTCTGGTGGAAGTCAACGTATATTATAAAAAGAAAGGGACCCGAAGGTCCCTTTTTTATTTGCGGAATGAAATGAAACCTGCTGCAGTCATTACAGCTTCTTTCTTAGCAAAGACTGTAATCACAATTGGTGCTTCAGATTCAAGCTGACCAGTTACTACACCATTAAAAATATTTTCTGTTTGTTCAGAATTTACAAAGTTTTCAACAGGGCGAAGGTCAAACTTCTTATCTTCACCAAATACACGGCGCAATTCATTACCCACCGCGCTGTCAAACTCTTCTGAGGCCGGGATAACATTCTCAACTACCAGTTCCTGACCGTTAAAGCGAAAAGATGATTTCATTTTGTTTTCCTCATGTGCAATTGATATGAACATTGTATCGCACTTCCTTGTGCTTGTAAACCCCTATGAAAGGAATTTAGGAGGAATAGCTTCCAAATTAATACAACTAGCAAGAATACCAAGCCCTTGATTGACTTTCTTCGTTACCCCAGAGGATGCAAACGATGCAAAGTCAACAGATTCTACTGGCTCTTCTGTTTCCTCGCCCTGATAAACGACAAGCTCACCGGTTTCCATCAACACATCACCGTCATAGATAACTGCATTTTCAGCCAGCATTTCGGTAGTCTGGATATCAGCTTCCAACAGTTTGACGTTTGCGTTTCCTTTATATGACGCATCTGTAATTTTGGTAATCTTAACTACAGTCCCACGAGGAAGAATAACTTCCTGTTCGGATACGTTGTTAGATAATTGGCCAGGAAGAATGACGTTAATTAAATCAGCTCCAGAGATTTTCCAACCGACATGCATCATTGCATTATCAGGATTTGCCCCAGGAATATTAGGAAGCACAATTTCCTCGTCCCCCTGGAAAGTGGTCCCATCGCGATAGTCCTGATGAACTGCAGCCATAGCAACGTTTGCAACCCAACCACCAAAGATAATTGGTTTAAGGGATGTTGATACATAGTTCCTAAAATAAAATAATTTTGACTGCTTAATTTTATTAAACGTAGGAACGTTTAAATATTGACCACGCCAAAGAGTAATATCTGGAGGTAGTTTTTGACCAACCTCAAATGCCGAGTCCAACACTTTTATTTTATGTGCAACATCTTTAGCGCTATTAAGGAATTCAGCTTCTTCCTCGTAATAATTACCCATCAAATAATTATTGATGTCAATATAGTTAACGCCACAATAGCCCATGATTGTTCCTTTTTGACTTACGGTAAAACGGGCTGCTTCATTGTAGCTACTAACGAAATTCAAGATACTTTCGGTGGAGTCGTCTGCAAAATCATTAACTGCTGCACGAATTCCCGCAGTATATTCTTTTTCCCAAAGCTCTGCTGCATATTCGGCTGCATTTAGATTTGGTGGAGCAGAAGCCATTTGTTTTTCGATAAATGCTTCTTTACGCAGATTAAGAACCTCGGCACACGACTCAGCAAAAATCTGCATCTGCTTCATACTGCCAACCGGAGCACGTTTAAGTTCACGATGCATGCGATTAAAAATAGGGTCAGTATCTTCAATACGAATTTCTTCTTTCCACACCCCGTTAGAACGCATAGCATAATCTGCTGCTTTCATACGGAACATCGCATTGGCATCCGATGGTTTAATAATAGTTTGTAATTCTTTATAATTCTTTATTGGTTCAGCAGTTACCGGTTTGCTAAATTTAGCAGCTTCTGCATCAATTTCATCCCAACCTTCGGGAACTTCATCTCGAGGTGCATACTGGGCCTGTGCGATAGCTCTGCGACTGATTTTTGTTTTCTGTGCAACAGAAGCATCAGTCTTTTTGTTTGCTGCATCAATCAGAATCTCGGCCGCGATTTCTTGGTTGGAAACCTGTGTACCTGTATCTTTATCAGTGAATACATCGCCAACTTTAGTTTCGACTTTTTGATATTTCTCAGGGACTGGTGGCATACCATCAACCGAAAGCAGGTCAACACCTTTTTTGTACATAATTACGTATGCGTTCTTTTTACCAAGGCCAGAAGCATTCGGAAGAACACGATAACGGCCACCAGTTTTCATCTGAATCAGTCGAGCCATAATACGAATAACAGCTTGCTCTTGTCCTTTCATCTTTTTGGATGGGAAACGGAACAATACTACATCTGGTTTGCCTAGTTTAATGCTTTCCCAGACAGTAGTAAAAATCAGGTTAATCGCATCAATAGGTTTTTCACCTAAACCGCCTTTCAGAGGAACAGCATGGCCGTGTGAAGTCCCGGAGAGCAGGAATACCTCGGCAATTGCATCACCGCGTTTATATTGTTTAACTGTTTCTTTGCCCGTGAATTGCATCAAACGAGCCATAAGAGAATTGGTCCCAGGAACACCGAATTGCCAAACCTGTGGGACCTTGTATTTCGGGTTCATATCAATGACAGGATAGTTCAGACCTTCTGTATCGGTGTCAAAGATTTCATTTAATTGTTCAGACATAATAGGTTCCTTATAAAATATGATGTATTTATACTAAAAAAGGGCCGAAGCCCTTTTGTTATTTTAATCCAGTCTTTGACCAGTCGCCAAATACATCTTCGAATGTGTCTGCATGGTCTTTATCAAAACGGAACCCTTTAATAATCGGCAGGAACAATGCAACCGTATTATCTTTACGAGTCTCGGAAGTCAACCAACCATTGCATTCACAGTCGGCAATCATTCCAACCAATTCACCTTTACGTGCTTTAACCATCAAGGCTTCACGGTCCATTTCATGACGCTCCTCAATCGGAATAGTAACCCATTTTTTGGTTTTCTTATCTTTGACTTGAGTTGTGTCTTTAAAACCAGAACCACAGTTATTTGTAATCTTACCACAAGAAGAACGAAGCACCACACCGCCAATCTTATTCGGGTCTTTATCGTGCTCGTAATATCCAATGATTTCCATTGCAATGTCAATTACTTCTTTGAACTTATACAGGTTCTTTGAGCGCTTGTTTTCCCAAATCGATGCCATGTTTTTAAGGATAATACCTTCAAGACCTTCATCCACGTATTTCTTATAGATAACTTTAGCTTCATCGAGATTGTTAACAACATGGTTTTCAATCAGAATCATGCGGTCAAAACCATGTAGCACCACGTTATCTGCAATCATCTTTTCCAGAACAGCAAAACGCACATCATATTTCAACGGATTGAGAATCTTAACATCAGAATAGACTTCAATCAGTGGAACATAATCCCAAACCTGAAATTTCATACAAGAAGCTTCTGCCGCAGAAATAGTTCCTTTCAATGATTTGTTTGCCATGCCATTTGAAAAGGTTCTTGATTCTGCAAATTCTTTTGCCTTGCTAAGCTCAGGCATATCGTCAAAAAGGAAGCCCAAACCGTCATTCTGGGGAGCTATTTTCTGTTCGTGATATACTAACTCGCCATCAATTAAAACGCCCTCAGGATGTCTCTCACGCGCTTCACGGGTGGCTTCAATCAATTCCTTCTTAAGGAGGTCAAGCTTGAGGTATTCGTTACCAGCTCGGGATAACAATCGAACATCATCCAACTCATCGCCACGAACTTCTGCAAAACATCGGGCGCCGTCGGCTTTCAATTGTGCAAAGGCCGGGAACTTAATGTTCTTAGCAATGCCAGCTTCATCATAAGAAGAAGCGAGCATCTGCGGTTGTTCAGGAATTAAACCTTTCCAAACCTTATTCGCAATTGATACAGACGCACCACATTCCAGGTCACGCATCATCACGCGGCGCAAGACTTCAACATCATCTTTTTTACCATCTGCAATATAGCCAGATAATTCCTCGATTGCAGCATTACCTGTTAATTTGCGAGAGGCTAATGTGAATTCTATAAAGTCAAGCATATCATCGATATTCAGCATTCCAAAACTTTGGGTAGTTAACCCAGCGTTTGGCCATTTCTTTATATAGAACTGGATGCCTTTGGAATATGTCAAACGATACACGCGTTTAAGGGTTTCATTATCAGAATACGATTCCAAGATAGCTTGTTTCTCTTTAGTAGAATCGGTTGCAGCAATTTCATTTAAAATATCTAAAATCATTAATCACCTCTTAGTCGTTGACTCTATTATATGCCACGTCTTCCAAAAGCAAATCCAGCCGCTTATGATAAGTGAACACAAATTTAGTTGCCCCGTCTGGTTTCATTTTGGTCATGAAGTGAACATAGATAAATCCTTGCTCAACGCATTCACGCCAAACGGGGTTATCTTTAGCCGGATTAATATCAAACGAGTAATTATGATTCACATGACGAATAAACTGGTTAACATGACCGTAATCCATCGTGGTAGTTGGACCACGGTCAGAAATAGTATGAACGACAAACATCAATTACCCCCTTGGCCACCGGTCGGTTGATTGTACCAGTATTCAATACCAGTACCTACACGCTGGCCATATTGATATGGATATGCTGGATTATATCCAGGAGTCCACGGTTGACCAGGCTGCCAGCCTTGCTGCATTTGTTGTTGAAGGCGTCGAGTTTCACGAAACAGCTCTTCCAGTTTACGGAGTTCATCTGGAGTGAATTCTGGTTTGACCGGTTCATCTTTGTGTTTCAGTTTAAGCTGTCCAGCAACATCGTCCCAATTAAAAACTTTGGAAGCTGTTTTAGGAATAGCATCACGTTCGCCGCGGGCCATCCAATAAACCGGAACCTCGAGAATTTCACTCGCATGGTCGCAATGGTGTGCAAGGTCATCAATATAACAAATGACATTATATTTGTCTTTTGCCTTCTGAAACAAATCCTCTTTAGAGGCTGTATGACCACACATCATCACTTCTTTAAATGCCCCAGGGAACAAAGCATTCAGGTTGAATTGACGATTCAGGCGAGCATCAATAGAATCACCCAGGGCTGTAACAGCCACAAAATCATATTGCTCTTTGAGGTTATTAATAACCCTTAATGCATCCGCATAAGGAGACAAATAGCGAATAAAGTCTGAACAGTTATATTTTTCAATTAACTGCGCGCCTAACTCTTCATCACAATTGAAAAGTTTACCAGGGGTCACAAATTTTTCATCCTGAATCATCTTAAGGATATGTTCCAGGGGTAAATTATATTTTTGGGCGAAATAAGGCAAGCCAGACTGCCATGACAAACATACGCCATCAATATCTGTTAAAATAACGGGTTTCATAATGCATCTCTCAATTGGTTAAGTATGTCAATAAATTCTTGTTCAGTCAATATTGTATCATGAACAGTAAGGTGGCTCGCCATCGAATGCTTTAAAACTTTGCCTTTTGTAGCTTGTAATGCGTCGCGGAATCCTTTGTTTTGGAGCGCTGCTTCAAAATATGCATTTGTATACAACTCTTTCCATGCTGTAGAGTATCTTGAAAAGGGAATTCCAAGCCAGAAAAGCGTCCCACGGTCCGCAGCTCTTGCATAAGCTCTTCCACTTTGCTGGGCGGCCAATCCGGACATCCCAAATATACGTTTTTGTTGTTCAACATTTCTCACCTTGCATCCTTGTAGGAAGCCTTCAAGACCTCCAAACTGGATACCCTCCATAACAAAAGGCCATTTAGCAAAGTTACTTAATGCACATGATGGCCACGGAAAATTAATTCTGATTTCCAACTCAGACATTTTTGACACTGATAATCTCTACATCAGCCCAATGACCATAACCAGGTAAACGGTCTTTAATAGATAATCCGCCGTCAGATTTCAGCATTTTAATTGTTTTAGTATATGGTTCAATATTTCGGGCCCATGGACTTACGTCAGTCACGCGATAAGTAACTTCAACCATTTCTGTTCCCAAAATTTTCTGAATCAGTTTCTTAAACACATTATCCTCGCTTTAAACATTTGATTACAGACAACTCACCACCCATGCGAACGTCTTCAGTTCCATCAACCCACAAGACTGCATATGCTTCTTTAATTTGGGTATTGCCTAATTTAAACGCAGGCAGGACCTTTGAAATCATTCCAGGAATACCCACACCTTTTAACTGAACAGTTTGTGATAAGAATAATTTCATTAGAACCTCATCTGGAAACCGTGTGATTTAACATTACCGCCATTAATATCAGATGAATTAATTTCACGTGCTGCAATTGGGGCAATATCAATGTCGCGTCTAAGCTTGGTGATTGCCAGAGTATCGCGCCCATTAACAGCCCGGAATTCTAGTGGGCAAACTACATCAACATAGTTCTTAATGGAATCACGTGTTGGTTCACACCCAGCAGGAACATTAGGGCCTTTTTTAGAGAAAACAACTTCACAGAAATTTTTACGTGTATCAAAGTAAGTAGTCATAAACATAGTATTTTCCTCAAGGGGGCTTTCGCCCCCATTTAAGATTAGATATCAAATTCATTAAGAACTACATCAAAGATTGCTTCCAGGTGTTCAGGTTTTGCTTTGTTGCTCAGGATGCGACGAATCCAAGTTTTAACCAGAAGCTTGCGATTAACACCATTCCAGCAAGGATGAGTCCCTAAATCACGCTCACGGAAATCATCATCTAATGCGATTTTGAATACAGAACCTTCCATCGTGATTGAAAGAGTGATACCATTTTCAAATCGCATATAAACGTAGTTAGGAGTCATATACTGTTCAATTTCACACACTGAACCGTTTTGATGTTTCCACAAGCAAATAACTTCAGAAGAACCTGGGATGCAGTTAGAAACATATTTGCGTTCAAAGTTGATGTAGTTCATTTTATTCTCCAGTTGTTTTCATTTGTTGGTACAGGTTTATAATATCATAACCTGTACCAAAGTAAACTGTTTTATGCGACTTTAATCCAATTATCTAAATTTAATTCACCCTTAGCTTTCATTTTTTCAATCAGAAGGTCTGCAGTGGTGCGACCATTTTGATACCATGTAACATCTTCAGAATAACCAGTTTCTTCATCTTCATAGGTCTTACAACGAATCTTACCCAAAATCAAAGTTTTCAGTTCGTATGTATCACCAGTAAAAAAGTTTGTTACCATAATTTTCCAAGAGAAGTCATCAGAAGGACCTTCAGGAGTCATGCAACCAACAAATTCAAACTGTTCTTTATACAAGTGCCATTGCATCTCTTTAGTTTCAATGGCTTTGTAACCGTCGTGGTCTTTACCTTTGATGTATGAGTTAAGATTGATTTTCATTTTATGCTCCAGTGTTTTATTGTGTAACTCAGTATGAAATCATTATGCACTGGACCAACCCTGTTGTAAACCCCTTTATGGAAAATAAAAAAGGGACTCCGAAGAGTCCCTGAACTTATGCTTTCGGCTTACCAAAGCAAGCTGCATCGGCACGCAATACCGCACGAGCACGAGCCTGAAGTTTATCAGTCACCTGATTGATTCGCTTGTTGGACGCACGCTTGTAACCAGCGCGTTTGGAGGAGCCATCAACAACTTTAACTTCTTTCTTAGCCATATTAAATTCTCTTTAAAATAGAATGCAGGACTTATTGGCATTGCCTGCGCAAGCCCTCGAAGGGAACATTAGGTTTCGGATATTTAACGACAGGATAACCATAAACCTCGTCATCATACCTTATAGCTCTTATCTGTTGCACACCGTTAGCTTAAAGGTTCCGGGTTCGATTTCTCGAGGATAAGATATATACTGATGGATATATAGGCCTTGAGGCGTACTCCCGATTGGCCATCACCTCGGGGTAGCATGCACTTGCCGCTATAAGAATAACATTCAAGAGGTACACCGTAAAACTGCCGGGGTCTTAAAACTATAATGATTCGCAAATCATTAATCAGACGGTTCGACGGCTCCTCGATTTTCTAGCCGCACTAAGGTAGCGAATCACCTACAACTTACTTCAGGGTTACGACAAAATGGCGAACAGCTTTACGGGCAGCAGATGCCAGCGGCTTAGCAAATTTCAGTTCATCTTTTGCTTCGAGCACTGCGCGAAGGTCGGTTTGAACCGGGTTAAGATGTTTGAAATACTGCAGAATTTCCAGTGCTTCGGCTTCAACATCAATAGATGCGCCGTAGTTTTCGTGACCGTTATTCCATGCAGTGCGTTGCAGTTCGAGAGCGTGTTGTAATTGTTTGTTTAAAGACATTTTAGAAGCCTCAATATGAGGTGAATATTTGGTGGACACGTTCTTCTGAATTTCACTTCCTTTCGGCAAGTCTCTCAGTTGTAGTCCACCGTTTAGGATTAGCTAACCCCATACACCAGCAAAGCTCTGTATGACATCAACCAATCCATATTATTATTTATAACGCTAATTTTACTTATAAAGACAAGGAACAGCTTTATAATGACAAGTCACAAATTTCTGCTTAACTTCTTTAGCCTGCTTAAGTCCCAGTGCAACCAGAGGATGTGGAACGTTTGCAATCTTGCCAACCGGAAGAGGAGTCAAATCACCTACTTCGCAGAAGCCTTCAGGAACATCCGGACCAACCGAAAATACTTCACACATCTCCGGGATTTCACCCTGATGGAGTTTTCCGATAACGATACCTGATGCCGTAGTTTCTTCATCACCAGCTTGCTTTGGCTCAGAAACCAAAATAATATATTCACCTACTGCTTTAATTGGTAATTCCATATTTAATCCATGTTGTTTGGTCATGTATTAATAATAGCATGCATTGTTTGAAGCATTAAAGGACGAGCAGAGTCTCGGTCTGCAGTCCATTCACGGAAATCAATTTATTGAAACAGAATGAACGCCATTCATTAAGCTTGGTATCAAATACCCGGATATAGCTAACTGGTTCTTTATTGACTTCTGGTCCAGGAGCCTGGATTTCTTTATATGGAAGCAGGTCCAGGTCGCGAGTACAAGTCATACGACGGATGCTACCATCTGCTTTTTCAAACAGAACTTCATGAAAGCCGACAGACAAGATAGTCTTGACTTTTTCGCGAAGGCGAATTGTTTCTTGTTCAGTTAAAATCATAATTATTCCAAAACAGTTTTAATAGTGGTTGCATTACGCTCTTTTAGAGCACGCAATAGACGGTAACAATTATCAAGAATAGGCACCGTTTTATATTTCATTTCGGCGCGAACCCATTCGGATTTATAGTACGATTTCCAGCGAGAGAAAAAGTACTTTTTATATTCTACTGAAAAGGCTACCAGGTTTTCACCTTTTGAGTTCAGACCTGAAAATTTAACTAGACGAAATTTCATTATTCACCACAAAATTCGTTAATGTTTTCCCAGTTCAATTTGTCTAAACTACGCTTAGGCACATTGAACACCTCAATTCCTGCATTCTTCAGGATATCATCCCAGCCAGGAATATTCTTGTCATACGTTTCACAGTAAACCAATTTCTTGATTCCTGATTGAGAAATTGCCTTTGCACAGTCAGGGCAAGGGGAAAGCGTCACATACATAGTAGCGCCTTCAATTGACGAACCCATTCTTGCTGCAAACAGAATTGCATTAAGCTCAGCATGGATTTCGTTGTTCTTTGACCATGCGGAATGGGCTTCGCGATGGGCTTTCGCCAATACAAAACGGTCAACCTTACTGAATCTCACGCATTCTGGCTTATGACCAGGGACGAGAACAGGTTTAGATTTATTCAGTAACCAACCTTGCTCTTCCGCATGCTCGCAACAGTTAACCCCACCTGCAGGGGAACCATTATACCCTGTAGAAATAATGCGGCCATTCTTTTCAATAACAGCTCCCACTTTCCAGGAGCAACATTTGGATTCTTGAGATACAAGGTATGCGATTTGCAGAACAGTAGTTGGTTTCATTTACATCACCACGAGATAATTGGTTTTAATAGTTTCAACACGATATAATTCATGTCGCAATTTAGTAATGCTCTTAACATGTGTTGTAATTATACTATCACCATCGCTGAAGCGTTTTTTCTTATCGTCAAAAATCACCCCAAACATTCGCTCACCAATTTCTACAGGAGCTTCTGTGATAACAACCGCATCATAATTACTTGGGTGAATACTTTTAAACAGAGCATCATTCGCAAGCGTTACTTTGATAAATGCAGTTGTTTCTGGGTCCAACTTACGATGGTCACCTAAATCATTTTTAAGTGATTCTTTGAAAATATCCATTAAATTCATCATTGAATATACACTCGCTGCGCTTCAACCAGACCATCAGAACCCAATTTCAGTTGGGTCAACTGGTCACCACCTTTTAGAGTAATTTTCGGATTAATGACAATCATAAAACTGCGTGCAGATTCCTGAATAACTTGCAAAGTCGCAGCAGGGAATCGCTGTGATACGCGGTTAATCATCTCTTGAGCAAATGCCTTCACTTTTTCGTGAAACTCTTCAACAGTAATTGGGGTTTCGCTAAGCATCAGATTGTCTCCTGTTTTACTTGTTTAACGATAGAAGCTTTTGTGATATCACCTTTGATAATATAACAATCTTCTGCAGTACCGCGGTTTAACAGGCGCTCTGCTTCGTCTTCCGCATATTCTTTTGACGTATGACGAGAGTTAATCTCAATCTTGCCATTTTTAACTACGAGCAATTTCCAAACTGACACAGACTCAACTTCTGGCTTAACGCCAACTTCAGCCTGAATAAAATATTTGAATTCATCTGACAATGGACCAGCGGAAACAAACATTGCTCCATGATGCCTGTTTTCTTCGTCAGATATTTTTGCCAAATCCACAAAATCATTTTCATCAATCAAACGAATCTCACAAACTTTTTTACCACCGCTAAGATTATCAGGTAAAATCTTAACTTCAAACGGAGTCATACCGATGTATCCAGCAATTTGGTAATTAGATGCCCATCCACCAGAGACAAACTGTTTTTTGGCATTTTCAGATACAAATTTGTAAAACTTACCTTCTTCAAAGAAATCGCTCATTTTGTTTTCCTCATGTGTTGATGAAATTCATTATACACCATCCATGGTGAAAGTAAACACTTAAATTGCTTCGACAACTACCGTTTGTTTCTGGAAGTCCATTTTGCATGAAATAGCCAAAATGTGGTTATCAATTTTAAATGGAACAATTGCAAATGCTGCACCAGGCGTGAGTTGAACAGTGATTGCATCAACTGCATCCGGGAACATGATTTCCAGAATAGCAGACAAACGACCGTGCACTTTTAGTTCAGTCGACACGTCGACGCTTTCGTATAGATAATCAGATACAATCTGACTAAAAAGTACTTTAACAATTTCAGAATATGTAGGAAACATTTCTTTTCTCGCTTAGTTATTGGGGTATCCAAAGGACCTAGACCCCATTATACCATAAAATTTTTAAAGCGTTAATGGACGGTATGCACCTTGACATTAACGATAAATCGGTCAATGACTTCAGTCAGCGGAACGAATTCAACATAATATTCGCCCTTGTACCGTTCGTTGATGTCATTACGCAGTGCAGCCAGGTTATTGATAAGAGCAGGAGACATATTCTGACCTACCAGTTTCTGAAGCTCTTTATAAGCTTCTTCTTCAACTTCATGGTGTTTGTTATACATAATGTTCTTCCAAGAAGGCCAAGAGTTCTGGAGCGGATTTAAAGATACCGCCATCGACCTTGTCTTCATCTTTATAGTCCATTACATCCAGGCCAATACGTCCATCAGTTAAAGGCCATACGCTGAAAAAGTATTCGTAACGTTTTTCAATCTCTTCGATTGTGCGAAAAATTTTTTCAATGTTATTCATAAGTTTTCCATGGTAATTGGATTCGAGTTTGTTTTACAGTAAGCTCGACCTCGGGATTCAATTTTTTCAATCGGAGACATTCTTCCCAGGCGTCTGATTCATTACTGAACGTATAGAAACGGCCGTCAATAACTACAATCTTTTTCTGATTGGTAATATTAACAATGGCCCAGGTATCGCAATAATAGCCCATTAAAAGTCCCCATGGTTAACTTGCCAGCATTCAACACCAATATGGCGCCACATCTCAACGACTTGAGTGCGGTCGTCGACGGCTAATTTCACATCGTAATGTGGTGCAATTCTGTTCCAGAAGATTTCTTCCTTCACAATATCATCTTTACGGTCGTCACCTTGCTCGCGCTGGATATGGGTTTCCCAAGGAATTCCATACTTGTCCATCCAGGCTTTGGTGGCTTCATAATATTCCGTTGGGTTTTCTTCAGTACCAGATTCACGACCAGATACTGTAATAATACTATACCCTGCGTGATGAAGCATTTTCAGGTACTGAACAACCATTTTGTTTGGAGCATCAGTAGACAGTTTTGCAAGCTCAAATGGTCCGCGAGCCACATGCAAAGCCAATGTTCCATCCAGGTCAAAGATAATGGCTTTTGGTTGACCAGGAGTTCCTTTATAAACCGGAAGACCAAGGAAGGTACGCATATGACCATACATGGAACGCAGAACATCAATTGGTACCGCTTTTGGACCACGGCGATTGTTGCGTTTAACTAACTCAATCCATGGAACATCAAATACTTTATATTCAACTTTCCAGCCGTATTCTTTAGCAAAAGTTTCCCACGCCAGACGGCGTTCAGGATTCAGGTTAGTGTCTGAAATAATTACACCTTTAACAGAATCACCGCCATACAAAATAACCTTTGCTGCATCAAACTGCATACAGGTTACGATGCCTTCTTTCTTCTTGGTGTATTTGTATTCATCACGTTCTTCATGACCCATAATGGATTGACGGTAATCATCGCGGTTGATGTTAAAGAAACCCGGGTTCTTAGCGATGAATTCACGAGTCCAAGTGCTCTTACCAGAGCCAGGACATCCTACAGTCAAAATAATCTTTTTCATCATTTAATTCCCAACAGAGTTTTGAGGAGCTGAATGCGTAATTCAACACGCCCTTCATTTAATTCAGCCACTGCTTTATTGCTTGACTTGCGGCGAGTATTGGCGGAGATGAACATAATTAAATGCTCTTTAAGTTCCCGCATATCAACACCTTGAGCTTTCGCCGCTTTACGTAGAGCTTTACCTGCATCATCTAAGGCTTTTGCAGGGTCTTCATCATTCAATACCAATCCACGGTCTAAATCCAAATATACTGCCCCGTGGCATGAAGCAATATAATTGTCTGAACACTTGATGTAATTCTCTAATAACTCTTTCATACACCAAGCTCCTTATAAAGTTCTTCGCGGCAGGTTTTAAGGATTTTACCTGATTCATAAGCAACACTTTCAGGAACATCGCCAAGGGTTACTGCGGATTGCATTTGACCATGGCGTTTAGCGGCGTATTCAAAACTTTTCACCAATTCACGAATACGTTCTTTTTCATTGTACTCTTCAATGAATTCAGGATATTCCCAAACTGGGCGCATCATACGATACCAATGCTGAATAGTAATATAATTACTTCCATCCAGATTAATAATTTGCGAAGGCTTAATAGCGCCCGGAGCATAAAAAGTTACCTGTCTTACTACATCAATACCGTCCACAATAGCCCAAGCAAAATCGAAAGTTGCCTTCTTTTCAATTGGTGTACTTGCACAGGACCCTAATTTTAAGAGCTTTTGTAATGCAGGGGATTTAACACCTGAAATGTATTCAGGATTAGCTACAAAAGAATTGTCACGTAAAGTCATAGTCATTTCCTCAAATTTTATAATCCGTAGGAGCATTATACTCTGCTCCCATGAGTTTGTACACTACTTTCCAAAAAGACCTTGAACACATAAAGTGGCCGCAATTCCAAAACAAAAACAGAATGCACCAAATCTAACAATATCCCAACCAAGGCTACAGGTCTCTATCATTTGCAACGTTCCTCTTTTAGTTCAGAACGATAATAACATAACATACCTTTTTGGTCATGTACATATCTTTTTACATCATTCATCCAAATCCGGAATTCTTGCGATGCTTCAAAAGGCATACCAACCCAGGCTTGACCCTCAATTACCTTAACTTCCCATTGCTGTTTGTAATCAGCCAATGCAACAGGCCAATTGGGATGAACTTGGATTGTGGGCTCCACAACGGGCTTCTGGGCGCATGAAACGAGTCCAATAGCCAAACATACTGCCATGATAGATTTCATCATTTGGTGAGCTCCTGGAAGTCCTGGGCGAACTTATCAAAAGACTGATTAATCTGTTTTTCAACTAATTTAGGCTTCGCTGCCACAACCTTAGTACGTTTTGCATCTGCGCGGAGTTTATCATTTTCCTTCTGCAGAAGTTCAACATATTCCTGGCGCTCCTGGTCAAGGAGATTAATTTGATTAATCTGGTCTTTTACTGATTGCAGATTTTTCGCGTTATCTTCTGCAACTTTGGTGACTTCCGCCACCGCCGTCTTGAGATTATCTACTTTTGCTTTTAGATAGAAACCACTACCAGCAGTTACTACCAGGGCGAGCATAAGCCCTGCAGTGAGATTACTTATTTGCATAACTTGATGATTACCTCAACAATATCATCCTGGGATAAACCATTCAGGAGGATGTGATTTGTACTGTCAGACGCTGAAATGCGGAACTGATTACCAACTTCATCCGCCATATCATCCTGGGTTAACACTGGATGTTTAATTCCCAGGCGGTGTTGAAGTGTCAGGGGTTCAACCACAACATAACAAACACATCCATTGATATGTACATTAGGTTGGGTCTGGTTAATGAACACTTCTGCATCATATTTAACCAAATGGTTCTTTAAGAATTCAACCATTTCAGGAACAGATTCATGCAGTGCTTCTTTCCGCTCTTCTGATTTTTTATCGCGATATTCTTTTTGTTTCGCCTTCAACTTTTTGTTGGAGGCGAGTTTTTTCCGCAAGTCAGTCATGAGACCAATTTTCTTGGTCCCTTTATAGACATAAATTCCGTCATGACGGTCACCATATTCATTGACAATCATTTCGTTTGAAATCAGTTGCATATCCATAATATTTTCCTCATTAGTAGCGGTTATAACCCCGGGGACCAAAAGAGTTGGCACCCAGGCGCTCATCTTTCTTTTTGGCTCTTGCTCTAAACCCAGAATCACTTGTTTGGGCTTTCAGTTCTTTTAACAATTTGGCCTTCAGGTCAGTAATGAAACCAATCCGGCGGTCTCCCTTGTAGACATAGATTCCATCATTTCTGTCACCATATGCCTGTGTAACTCTGTCATTTGTAATTAAGTTTAACATGTTTTGGTCCTCATCAGTAGTTGATGGAACCATTATGTATAGAAAGAAGGGGCTTGTACACCCCTTTTTTATTATTCAGGAAGGATTACTTCCGCCTGGTAGTCCAACGGAATGTAAAGTTTATGATTTTTAAGGAAAACTTTATTGATTTGAGCAATCGTTTGTTCAGTTTCCTGTGGGCGTTGATAGGTGTTCATTAATACGGAGAACAACCCCGGATATGGTTTACATAACTCTTGACCTTTAATCGCAAACTCGCGACGGTCTTTTCCTGCTAACTGTTTTTGTGCATCAAGCAACAGTCCAAGAGTGTTGGACAGATAATCCAGATGTGTTGCAGTAAAGGCAGTAACTTTTTCACGAGCATAAGTATCGCCAGTAAACATGGCAATAACATCATCCGCGCCGCCAGCAACAACAACTTCAAACAGTCGCTCATTATTATTAATGGAGTCTTTAGTATGATGCAGGGCACAATACCATTCTGTTTTCATCTTGAACTTCTGACC
>OBRI01000006.1_pt1 | contig 74022 bp, 78 predicted proteins | sample 1475581 | NCBI WGS metagenome assembly OBRI01 (sample SAMEA3360675, study PRJEB22359) | human gut metagenome | biome: ENVO:urban biome; feature: ENVO:human-associated habitat; material: ENVO:feces | place: Bangladesh | collected 2011 | reverse complement strand
GTCCAGCCCCAGAACCAGCGAACGATAGGGCCGCTCCGGCGGGAGTGACTGGGCCTTCTGCTCGCTCAGACGCTTGCCGGTGGCCCGGAAATGTTCCAGCGCCCGCAGGACCCGCACCTGATTGTTCGGATGGATGGCGGCGGCGGCTTCCGGGTCGGCGGCCTGCAGCTCTTTGTACATAGCCTCCGGGCCTTTTTCCGCCAGCTCTGCGGCCAGCTGTTCCCGCAGGCCGTCCGGCGTCTTCTCGGCGGCGAAGCGGACACCGTACAAAAAGCTCTGGACATAGAGGCCCGTGCCGCCCACGAGGATGGGCAGACGGCCCCGGGCGGAAATGTCCGCCTCGAGCGTTCCGGCCAGTGTCACGAAATCCGCCACGCTGAAGGGCTCATCCGGCTCCAGAATATCCACCGCATGGTGCGGGACGCCGTGGGTTTCTTCGGGCGCGACCTTCGCCGTACCGACGTCTAATCCTTTATAGATCTGCATCGAGTCGGCGCTGATGACTTCGCCCTCGAAAGCTTCGGCCAGCGCCACGCCGAGAGCGGTCTTGCCGGTGGCAGTGGGGCCGACGACGGCCAGCACCGGATGCTTCTGATTTCTATCACACGATTCGGCCAAACTGCTTTTCCAGCTCCTTTCGGGTGAGTTTGAGAACGCAGGGGCGCCCATGGGGGCAGAAGGGCGGCACTTCGCCGGAGAGGATTTTTTCGGCCAGTGCCATCAGCTCCTGCGGCGAGGTGTGGTCGCCCGCCTTGATGGCGGCGCGACAAGAGATGGAGTGGAGCACCCACTCTGTCCGCTCGTTCAACGCGTCGCGGCTGCCGTGGGCCAGCTTTGCCGCCAGCTCGACCAACAGATCTTCGGCACTGCCCTGCTCCACATCAGCGGGGACCGAGCGCAGGCAGACCGAGCTGCCGCCAAAATCGCTCACCTCGAGGCCGGCGCTTTCCAGCAGGTCGAGGTTGGCCAGCAGAGCAGTCTTTTCCTCGGCGGAGAGCTCCACCACCAGCGGCTCCAGGAGGAGCTGACTGGGGACATCGCCGTAGTGGGCGGCCAGCTTCTCGAAGAGCTGGCGCTCATGGGCGGCGTGCTTGTCGATGATGCAGATCTCGTCGCCCCGCTCCGCGAGGATATAGGTGCGGAAGATCTCGCCCACATACCGCAGAGGCTCCGGGCCGTCCTGAATGTCAAAGCCCAGCTGCTCCGGGGCTGCGCTCTGCTGCGGCTCATCCGAAGCCTCCGGCAGCGGCGGACGCTCCGGTTCATCCGGGGCAGGCTCCCACGCGGCCATGTGGTCGCGGGTGACATCCGGCAGGTCGATGTCTGCCTCGATGTCCAGCTGTGACTCACTGGATGCAGCCCGGAAGGGCGGCGGCTCAAGGACGCTTTCCCCCTGCGGCGGCTCAGGACTGTGGAGGGCAGCGTTCATCGGAAGAGGCTCGGAGGCCGCAACCGTTGTCCATGTGTGTTCCGGCTCAGCGGCAGGCATTTCCGGGGCTTTTACGGGCAGTGGGAGGATGTCCCGCTCCGGGGCAGAGGGCTGTGTCGGGCGGGGTGTCACAGACGCTGCCGGTGCCGCCGGGCGGAGAGGTTTTTCCTCCGGGTGCGGCAGGCTTCCCGGCTCTGCCTGGCCCGAAATCACCGCCGAAAGCCCTGTAAAGCTATTATTCTTTACGGCATTTTCTTCTTTATTTCCGCTATTTTCATGTTCATTGGATACATCGTTCTCTTTCTCGCTGTCAAAGACGAACCGTCTCTCCCCTGTACCCGGCTGGCTCAGCGCCAGCTTGACAGCATGGTAGACGAGGTCGAAGATGTCGTTTTCCCGGGCAAAGCGGACTTCTGTTTTTGCCGGATGGACGTTGACATCCACAAGGTCGGCGGGCATCTCAAGAAGCAGGATCCCTCCAGGAAATTTGCCCTGCATCGTGGTACCCTTGAACGCCATTTCCATGCCCGCCATCATGGTGCGGTTGCGGACATAGCGGCCATTGATATAGAAATACTGCATACTGCGGCTGGCGCGGCAGCTGCGGGGCTGGGTGATGAGACCCCAGACCCGGTAGACACCCTCGCGGTTATCCACCTCCACGAGGTCACGGCTGAACTCCCGGCCCAGCACGGCGTAAGCTGCGCTGCGGAGCTGGCCGTCACCGGGGGTGACATACTGCAGTTTGCCTTCGCGGATGAACTTGAAGCTCACCTCGGGGTGGCTCAGGGCCAGATGGCCCACGATGTCGGCCACGAAAGTACCCTCGCTGGAATCCTTTTTGAGGAACTTCATCCGGGCAGGCGTGTTGAAAAAGAGGTCACAGACCCGGATGGTGGTGCCGACGCCTCGCGCACCCGGCTCGATGGGCTGCTCTTCCCCGCCCTCGATACGGTAGAGGGAAGCGCACTCGTCGGCCTCGGTGCGGGTGAGCACTTCGACGCGGGCCACGCTGGCGATAGAGGCCAACGCTTCGCCGCGGAAGCCCAGCGTGTGGATGCTGGTGAGGTCGTCCTCCGTCCGGATCTTGCTGGTGGCATGGCGGATGAAGGCCGTGGGGATGTATTTTGCCTCGATGCCGGTGCCGTTGTCGCTGATCTCAATCAGACGGACGCCGCCCGACTCGATGGAGACGGTGATTTGAGACGCACCGGCGTCGATGGAGTTTTCCAGAAGCTCCTTGACGACCGATGCGGGCCGCTCGACCACCTCACCGGCGGCAATGAGTTCTGCCGTGTGCTTGTCGAGAACGTGTATCTCTGCCATTCGTTTCCCTCCGTTTCAGATAAAATCAGCCATTCAGGCTGCCGCTCAGGGTCTTTTTCAGCTCGTAGAGGAAGTTCAGCGCCTCGATGGGAGTCAGGGTCTCAACGTCCAGTGCCTCGAGCTTTTCCATCATCTCGCTGGGGACGGCGGGCGAAGAATACTCCTGCAGGGCGTCGAAATCCATCTGCTCCACCTTGTTCTTCGGGGCAGACGCTTCCAACGTGCGCAGCACCTCGTGGGCGCGGCGGGTCACGGTGCCGGGCAGACCGGCCAGCTTCGCCACCTCGATGCCGTAGCTGTCGTCGGCGGGGCCGCGGATGATGCGGCGGAGGAACGTGATGTCCTCTCCCCGCTTCTTGACTGCGATGTTGTAGTTTTTGACGCCCTCGATGGACCCTTCCAGGTCCGTCAGCTCGTGGTAATGGGTGGCGAAGAGGGTCTTGCAGCCGAGGCCCTTGGCCGGGTCGGAGATATGCTCCACGACGGCCCGGGCGATGCTCATGCCGTCGAAGGTAGAGGTGCCGCGGCCAATCTCGTCCAGCACGACGAGGCTCTTGGGGGTGGCGTTCTTGAGAATTTCGGCCACCTCGGTCATCTCGACCATGAAGGTGGACTGGCCGGCGGCAAGGTCGTCCGATGCGCCGATGCGGGTAAAGATGGCATCCACGACGCCCACATGACAGCTGGACGCCGGGACGAAGGAGCCGATCTGCGCCATCAGAGCGATAAGGGCGTTCTGGCGCATATACGTCGATTTGCCCGCCATGTTCGGGCCGGTGATGATGAGACAGCGGTCGGTGGTGCAGTTGAGCTTGGTATCGTTGGGGACGAAGAGGCTGCCTTTCAGCATCTGCTCCACCACCGGGTGGCGGCCCTCGGTGATGGCAAGCTCGTCGCTGTCATCCACCACAGGGCGGCAGTAGTTGTTTTCAGCGGCCACCTGCGCCAGCGCCGCCAGCACGTCCAGCTCGGCCACAGCATTTGCCGTCCGCTGGATGCGGTCGAGCTGACCGCCGATCGTTTCCAGCAGTTCCGAGAAGAGCCGGTGCTCCAGCGCAATGAGACGCTCATGCGCACCTAAGATCTTGCTTTCCAGCTCTTTCAGCTCCTGGGTGATATAGCGCTCGCCGGAGGTGAGGGTCTGCTTGCGGATATAGGTCTCGGGGACCATGGATTGATAGGAGTTGCTGACCTCGATGTAGTAGCCGAAGACGTGATTGTAGCCGATCTTCAGCTTGGGGATGCCGGTCTCCTGCCGCAGGCGCGTTTCCAGCTGGGCGAGGACGCCCTTGGTGTTGTCCCGGATGGAGCGCAGCTCGTCCACCTCGGGGTGGTAGCCTTTGGCGATGACGCCGCCGTCCTTGAGGGTGGAGGGCGCATCCGGGTCGATGGCGGCGAGGATGGCCGTCTTCACATCGTCCAGCAGGTCGATCTGTCCCGCAAGCGCAGTCAGCTCCGGGCAGCCGCAGCTCTCGGCCTGCGCCCGCAGTTCCGGCAGGCGCTCACAGGTCTGGGCCATCGTGTAGATCTCCTTGGGGGTGGCGGAGCCGTAGACCGCGCGGGTCATCAGGCGCTCGAGGTCGGCGATGTAGTGGAGCTGTTCGATCAGATCGCCCCGCTGCATGGTCTGGTTCACAAGGCTTTCCACCGCGTTGAGGCGGCGGTTGATGGCGGCGCTGGAAATGAGCGGCTGCTCGATCCAGCTGCGGAGCATCCGCTTGCCCATGGCGGTGCTGGTCTTGTCCAGCACCCAGAGCAGCGTTCCCCGCTTTTCGCGGCCCCGCAGCGTCTCGGTCAGCTCGAGATTTGCCCGGGTGACCGGCGACAGGCTCATGAACTGAGCTTCATTGTATGTGATGACCGTTTTCAGGCGCTCGACGCCTTTAATCTGCGTATCATGGAGATATTCCAGCAGAGCGGCCATTGCCAAGCGGACAAGGCCGTCTTCTGCGATGCCGGTCTTTGCAGCCCAGTCGCGGCCAAACTGGTTCTCGAGGGAGATGGCCACGAGGCCCGGGGCGTACCGCTCCTCTTCCACCAGCTCGACGGCGCATTCCATATTCTTTTTGATGTAAGCGGTAATTTCCCGGCAGTCCAGCAGACCCGGGTTCATCAGCACCTCGCTGGGGTGGTAGCGGCAGAGTTCCGCAATGACCGCCGGGGCGATCTTTTCCCGCTTGAGCTCGGTGATATGGGCCGTGCCGGTGGAGACATCCGCAAAGCAAAGGCCCGCTGCGCCGCCTTTCAGAAAAATACTCGCAATGTAGTTGTTTTTGTCATCCTGAAGCATACTGCTCTCGATGACGGTGCCGGGCGTGACCACGCGGATGATGTCGCGTTTCACAAGACCCTTGGCTTTGGCCGGGTCTTCCATCTGCTCACAGATGGCGACCTTGTAGCCCTTCGAGATGAGGCGGGCCACATAGCCCTCATAGCTGTGGAACGGTACGCCGCACATGGGCGCGCGCTCTTCGAGGCCGCACTGCTTGCCCGTGAGGGTCAGATCCAACTCCCGCGAGGCTGTGAGCGCATCGTCGAAGAACATCTCGTAGAAGTCACCGATGCGGTAGAAAAGAATCTCATCCTTATGTTGTTTTTTGATCTCCAGATATTGCTGCATCATGGGCGAAAGCTCTGCCATGACCGTTCACCTTCCTCCCCTAGTTGTCGGTTTGCCATCCAAAACCGCCTGTTGCAAGCAAAACGCGGCCCTGCATTGCACAGCCGCGTTTTGTGTTTCATGGTTTAAGCCTTAGTGGCAGCCGCCGCAGGTGGAGCAGCTGCCGGTGCAGGAAGCGGAAGGCTCCTGCACGGTCATGGGGTCGCCGCCGTTCATTGCAGTGTTGATGATGGCGTCGATATAGTTCACGAGGGCCTCGCAGTCGCGCTTTGCCTCGTTGTAGGCCACCATGCCGTCATCGGCCATGATCTTGCCGTAGAGGTCGTTCACCTTCTGGTTCAGCTCGGCGATACGCTCATCGCTGCGCTCGGGCTTGCCGATCTCGTTGTTCAGGTCCATGCGGGCCAGATTGAACTCGCCGATGAGGTTCTGCAGTTCCTCGTCCTTGTCGTTCATCTTGCGGGCCTGGTCCATAGCCAGATAGCGGGAGTCGGTCTGAAGTGCCATGGCGGCACGCTTGAAAAGGTCGATGCAATCCATTGTAATAGTCTCCTTTTATCGTTCCTGTGTTATATATTAGGATAGTGTATCCAGAATATCAATATTATTCCGAAAGTTCACCCAGCAGGACGGTGGCACGGGCGCCTGTGAGGCGCACCATCGCATAGCTGCCCATGAGGGCGGAGTCAGCCTTGAACTCGACGGTAAGGTTGTTGTCCAGACGGCCCGAGAGGGTGCCTTCATTGCGGCCATAGCCCTCCACGAGGACGCGGACGGTCTGGCCCACCTGAGCCTTCACGAGGGCCATTGCGATGTCGTCCTGGACCTTGAGCAGGCGGGTCATGCGGTCGGTCTTCTCCCTGCGGGGGGTGGGGTCGGGCATATCTGCCGCCTTGGTGCCGGTGCGCTTGGAGTAGATGAAGGTGAACAGCTGCATATAGCCCACCTTCTGCACCAGCTCGAGGGTCTTCTGGAAGTCCTCTTCGGTCTCACCGGGGAAGCCCACGATGATGTCGCTGGAGAAGGTAACGCCGGGGACCTTCTTCCGGGCATACTCGATGAGTTCGAGGTAGTGCTCCACGGTATAGTGACGGTTCATCTGGACAAGCAGACGGTCCGAGCCGCACTGCACCGGCAGATGCAGATGCTTGCAGATCTTCGGCTGGGCCGCGATGGTGTCGATGAGCTTGAAGCTGGCGTCCTTCGGGTGGCTGGTCATGAAGCGGATGTGGTAGTCGCCCGGGACGGTGCAGAGCAGGTTGAGCAGGTCGGAGAAATCCACCTGCTCCTCAAGGCCCTTGCCGTAGCTGTTGACATTCTGGCCCAGAAGGGTGATCTCCTTGTAGCCTGCCTCCACGAGACTCTTGAACTCGGCGAGGATGTCGCCGGGCTTGCGGCTCTTTTCGCGGCCGCGGACGTAAGGCACGATGCAGTAGGTGCAGAAGTTGTCACAGCCATACATGATGGGCAGCCAGGCACGGAACTCGCTCTCACGGCGGATGGGGATATTCTCCACGATGACGGGGCGCTGAGCCGGCTCCATGAGCACCCGCTTGTGCTTGTGCAATTTCTGGGCGATGAGCTGGGGCAGCGTGTCGATGCCGTCCACGCCGAACACGAGGTCCACATAGGGGTAGCTCCGGCGCAGCTTTTCCACAACGTGCTTCTGGTTGGCCATGCAGCCGCAGAGGCCGATGATGAGGCCGTGCTTCTTCTCTTTCAGGCCCTTGAGGGCGCCCACGTTACCGAAAACACGCTGCTCGGCGTGCTCACGGACGGCGCAGGTGTTGAAAAGGATGAGGTCGGCGTCCTCGGGCTTGTCACACAGGCCGTAGCCGATGTCCATCAGCACGCCCTTGATGCGCTCGCCGTCGTTGACATTCTGCTGGCAGCCGTAGCTGTGGACGAAGGCCAGCGGCGGGGTGTCATAGGCCAGCTTGACCAGCTCTGCCGCCGCGTTGTTATGTTCAAATGCTATGTACTCCAATGAAACCATCCTTCTCTGCCGCTGGGGTCACACCTCCGGCAGCAGACATACTGATACTATAAAGAAAGCTCTTTATAGTATACCCTTTTTGGCCTTGGAGGGCAAGAGTTTATTTTTACTGCGCCTGCTTGGCGGCGCACGCCTCGCACAGGCCGAACAGCACCACGGCGCAGTCCTGCACGACGCCCTTCTGGTTGCGCACCAGCTTCATCACCTGCTTTTCGTCCACGTCGGCGTCCACGACTCTGCCGCAGCAGTTGCAGTAGAGGTGGCTGTGCCAGCCCAGCGTGTGGTCGAAACGGTCAGCCTTGCCCGGGATGGAGACGCGGCGGACGCGGCCTGCATCTACGAGGCTGTTGAGGTTGCGGTAGACGGTACCAAGGCTCAGGCCGGGACATTCCCTGACTGCGAGGTCGAAAATCTCCTCGGCGGTAGGGTGGTCGCAGAGCTGCTCCACCTTCTGCAGTACCAGCTCGCGCTGTTTGGAATAACGCATGGTCTTTCTCCTTTTTCTGAGGGGGTGTGTATCGGGATAAAGGCCGGGTTCAGAGCTTGTCTTCCCCCTTGATCTTCGCCCAGTAGGCCCGGGCGGCCTGTTCGGCGCGGTTGTCGCCGAACGTATAGTATTTTACATCCTTGAGCAGGTCGGGCAGATATTGCTGGTCCACCCAGTGGTTCTCATAGTCGTGGGCGTACTTATAGTTCTGGCCCTTGACGGCAGCATCCTCGCCGTCGAAGTGCTTGTTCTGCAGCTGGCGCGGGATGGGGCCGGTGCGCCCCGCCTGCACATCGGCGATGGCCGCATTGATGGCGTCGTGGGCGCTGTTGGATTTCGGGCTGGTTGCCACGAGAATGACGGCATCGGCCAGCGGGAGCCGGGCTTCCGGCAGACCCACCATGTTGGCTGCGTCCACTGCCGCCTTGACGATGGGGATGATCTGCGGGTATGCAAGGCCCACGTCCTCACAGGCGCAGACCATCAACCGGCGGCAGGCCGAGGGCAGGTCGCCCGCTTCCAGCAGACGGGCCAGATAGTGGAGGGCCGCGTTGGGGTCGGAGCCGCGCATGGACTTCTGGTAGGCCGACACGATGTCGTAGTGGTCGTCGCCGTCCCGGTCGTACCGCATGGCCGTGCGGCGGGTGACCTGCTGTATCATCTCGAGGGTGATGTGCTTTCCGGTTCCGTCCACGGGGGCCGCCGTCACCACGAAATCGAGACAGCCCAGCGCCTTGCGCAGGTCGCCGCCCGCACTCTCGGCGAGGCAGGCGCAGGCGTCCTCGTCCATCACGACAGGCTGTGATTCCGACTCCGAGAGCTTTTTCAGGGCGTTGCGGATGCCTCGCTCCACGTCGGCGGCGGAGAGGGACTTGAACTCGAATACCGTACAGCGGGACAGCAGTGCATTATAGATGTAAAAGTAAGGGTTCTCGGTGGTAGAGGCAATGAGGGTGACAGAACCGTCCTCGATGCACTCCAGAAGGCTCTGCTGCTGCTTTTTGTTGAGATACTGTATCTCGTCGAGGTAGAGCAGGATGCCCCCTGCCCCGGCCAGCGTGCCGATGTCCTTCAGCACTGCTTTGATGTCGCCGGTGCCGCAGGAAGTGCCGTTGAGCTTATGGAGGGTCATGCCGCTGTTCTCGGCGATGATGCGGGCGACGGTGGTCTTGCCCGTGCCGGAGGGGCCGTAGAAGATCATGTTGGGGATACGACCACTCTCGATGGTGCGGCGGAACACCTGTCCCTCGGCCAGAAGATGCTGCTGGCCGCAAACATCGGCCAGCGTTTTGGGGCGCAGACGCTGCGCCAGCGGTTCGTTCATGGGTCTTCCCTCCAAAAATGATCATGAGAATCCTTCTCTTTTATAGTATAGCGCATTTTGCACGCCGCGGCAAGAGAAATAATGAAAATGATTCTCAGATAAACGGCAAAGCATTTACAAATTTCGCAAAACATGATATGCTTGTGCCATTCCAATCAAGAAACGAGGGGAAATGTATGCGCGGAAAAAACATCTCCGCCGAAGACCTGACGGCCAAAAAAGAGCTGGCTCTGGAGGTCATCCGGCGGCTCAAGGCGGAGTATCCCGACGCAGGCTGCACGCTGGACTACGACCACGCCTGGCAGCTGCTGGTGAGCGTCCGGCTGGCGGCCCAGTGTACCGACGCCCGGGTGAATATCGTGGTGCAGGACCTGTTTGCAAAATATCCGTCGGTGGCCGCGCTGGCCGAGGCAGAGCCCGAGGACATCGAAGCCATCGTCAAACCCTGCGGGCTGGGCCGCAGCAAGGCGCGGGACATCTCAGCCTGTATGCGGATGCTGCGGGACAAGTACGACTGCAAGGTGCCTACGACCTTTGAGGAACTGCTGGCACTGCCCGGCGTGGGCCGCAAGAGCGCGAACCTCATCATGGGCGACGTGTTCGGCAAGCCCGCCATCGTCACCGACACCCACTGCATCCGCCTGTGCAACAAGATCGGCCTTGTGGACGGCATCAAGGAACCGCAGAAGGTGGAGATGGCGCTCTGGAAGATCGTCCCGCCCGAAGAGGGCAGTGATCTGTGCCACCGTTTCGTGATGCATGGCCGGGCCGTCTGCAATGCCCGGAAGCCGGAGTGCGAAAAATGCTGTCTTTCGGACATCTGCCGCTGCGCGCGGGAGGAAGCATCCAACGTCTGATTTTACATATTTCAGGAGGTTTTTCTTATGTTTGGTTTTATCTTCAGCCTTCTCATCGGTGCGCTGGCCGGTTCCATCGCAGGCCGCATCATGGGCAGTGAGACCAGCGCCCTGCGCAACATCGTGCTGGGCATTCTGGGCAGCTTTGTGGGCGGCATCCTCTTCGGCCTCGTGGGCCTGTCCGCTACCGGCCTCGTGGGTGAGATCATCGTCTCGGTCATCGGCGCCTGTGTCTGCATCTGGGCTGGCCGCAAGCTGTTCAGGTAAGCAGTCCATCTTGAAAATGCCACAGCTTTCAGGGGTGAAAGCTGTGGTTTTTTCGTTTCTGCCCGATGTCATTTTCTCTCAAACTATGCTATAATAGGGTTCGTGTCTGAAATTGGAAAGGAGCTTTTCTCATGGAAACTACGCATGAGTCGTCGAACCAGACTCTCCGCTCCGCACAGCCCGCCAAACCCTACGCTTTCAGCCACAAGGTGTTCTGCGAGGGGATGCGGGACGGTGTGCCGATCGCGCTGGGGTATTTTGCGGTGTCGTTTTCACTGGGCATCGCGGCCCGGACGGCGGGCTTTACACCTTTGCAGGGCTTCGTGGCCAGCCTGCTCAACAATGCTTCGGCGGGCGAGTACGCCGCCTTTGCCCTCATTGCCAGCGGCGCGACCTATCTCGAGGTAGCCATCATCACCCTCATCGCCAACGCCCGCTATCTGCTGATGAGCTGTGCGCTGGCCCAGCGGTTCGCCCCCGGTACACCGTTTTTCCACCGGCTCATCATCGGCTATGACGTCACTGACGAGCTGTTCGGCATCACCATCGCCCGGCCGGGTTATCTGAACCCCTTCTACACCTACGGTGCCATCGCGCTGGCCGCGCCGGCGTGGGCTTCGGGTACGGCGCTGGGCATCATCGCGGGCAATCTGCTGCCCCTGCGGGCCGTCAGCGCACTGAGCGTGGCGCTCTACGGCATGTTCCTCGCCATCATCATTCCTCCGGCCCGGAAGGATAAGATCGTGGCCGCGCTGGTGGCCATCAGCTTTGCGCTGAGCTTTGCCTGCACCTATCTGCCGGGCATCTCCGCCCTGTCGGACGGCACCCGCACCATCATCCTGACAGTGGTCATTTCCTGCGCAGGTGCGCTGTTATTCCCCGTCAAGACCCAGAGTGAGGAGGCTGAACAATGATCCGCAGCAACTGGCTTTACATCGCAGTGATGTTCGCCGTATCCTACACCATCCGCATCCTGCCGCTGACCCTCATCCGGAAGCCCATCAAAAACCGGTTCATCCAGTCGTTCCTGTACTACGTCCCTTACGTCACTCTGGCGGTCATGACCTTCCCGGCCATCGTCAACGCCACCCAGAGTCCGGCAGCTGGTGCGGTGGCGCTGGTGGTGGGCATCGCGGCGGCATGGTTCGGAGCCAGCCTGTTCCAGGTGTCGGTGGCCTGCTGCGCCGTCGTCTTCGTGCTGGAACTGTTCCTTGTTCACTGAGGTGACTGCCCTATGAAACGAGTTCTTGTGACCGGTGCAGGCGGCTTTGTGGGCGCGCGCATCCTCGATATGTGGCGGGGGCAGTTTGCGCTCTGCGCCTTCCCGTCCGACACCCTGCGCACTGTCGACGAAAGCGCGGTACTGCGCTTCATTTTGAAGGAGCACCCTGACGTCATCGTCCACACGGCGGCCCTCTCCAACACCCAGTACTGCCAGCAGGAGCCGGAGGACTCCTTCCGCGCCAACGTCCTGCTGCCCGAGTGGGTGGCGAAGGGCGCGGAGGAGGTGGGCGCAAAGCTGCTCTCCTGCAGCTCCGACCAGGTGTATGCGGGCGTGACGCAGCGGGGGGCGCTGGCGGAGACGCTGCCCCTCTCCCCTTCCAACGTCTACGGACAGCACAAGCTCGAGGCCGAGGCCCGGGTGCTGGCCCGCTGCCCGGGCGCTGTGGCGCTCCGTCTGCCCTGGATGTACGACCTCCCGGGCTATCATCTGCCCATCCGGGGCAACCTGCCGCTGAACATCCTGAGAGCGGCAAAGACCGGCGAAGTGCTGCACTTTTCGCGCAATGACTACCGGGGCGTGGGCTATGTGCGGGAGGTCATCGAGAACCTCGTCCCTGCGATGGAGCTGCCCGGCGGTGTCTACAACTTCGGCAGCGAGTGCGACGGAGACATGGTCGAGACTGCGCGATGCTTCGCCAATTTACTGCAGGTGGATGTGAAGATCGAGGAATCCGATCTCACCCGCAACCTCGCGATGGATACCGGGAAGCTCCGGGCTCACGGCATCGAGTTCTCCTCGACGCGGGGCGCACTTCGGGTGTGTCTCGGGGATTACCGGCTTGGATATTTGATGTAAAAAAGGGAAGGGACTGCCCAAGGCAGCCTCTTCCCTTTTTATTATTTCCACAGATTTGCCGCGATCAGCTCCAGCACACTTCCCGCGATGCAGCGCGCCTTATCGGAGATGAGGAAGCAGTTTTCCAGTTCCTCCCGGCGGGGGTCCACGTCAGCCACCTTGAAGCCGGGCGTGACGGGGTAGCCATCCCGCAGCAGGCCGCGCAGGATGCCCGCAATGCGGGTCGTCACCGGAGTGCGGATGCCGTCCGGCGTTTCGATTTCCGCGATCGTTTCGCCTGACGACACAAGATCTCCGATGGCACACACATTCCGGAAGATACCGGCCTTTTCTGCGTGGATGACACGCTCAGCGCCATAGCCGCCGATGACTCCGGGGACGCCCGTGTTGGGGATGGCCGCACCCTCCCGGATGATACGGCCCAGACGGTGGCCGCGCTTGGTCTCCACCACGAGATCGACATCCACACCGGCGGTAAAGCCCGGGCCGAGCGCGATGGTCAGCGGAGCCATATCCCTCGTCGTTCCGAGATTTTTCTTTGCAAGGATGGCATCAACGAGCGCGGCAGGCCGCACCTGCGGGATGAGCTCCCCTTTCGGGTCCACCATCACCGGCACATCGCCGCGATGCCAGACCACAACGGCCTCATCCAGCGTTTTTACAAGGGTGGCGCGCATTCCCTCCACGACAGCCCCGCCCTCATACACGGCCTCACTCACCGAGACCTGGCGGCGGATGGCGGCAGGATGCTCTGCCTCGAGCACGAGCACTTTCAATCCCGCCGACCACAGCCGATGGATGGTGCCGGTGGCGAGGTCGCCGCCGCCGCGCACCAGGATGACGTCATCACGCTTCATTATTTTCTTCCTCCTTGAGCAGCTGCAGGAACACGTTCATCGAGCCGCCGCAGGCAGCCAGCGCCGCATCGTCCTCTTTTGCGCTGGCCGAATACTCTGCCAGCTGACAGGGCGCAGCCTCGCCCGCCTGCATTTTTGATGCAAGCTGCTGCACACGGTATTCCATAATGCCGCCGCCCACACTGCCCACGGACCTGCCGTCCGGCAGCACCAGCATCTTTGCTCCCACCTCCCGGGGGGTCGAACCGTGGCGGGAAACGATGGTCACAAGGACAGGAGCCTTCCCCTGTCCCGTGCAGGCATCCAGCGCATTCAGCAGCTCGGGCGGGAAGCCTTCCGTCTGCTGACGGCCATTTTTCACCTCAACGATCTCCGCGAGGATGGATAGTGCGATTTCCTGCGCTGTCTGCGCCTTGATGGCTAGACCAATGGGGGCGTGGAGTGACTCCGCTTTTTCCGGGGCAGTTCCGGCCTCGATGAGCTGGCGGCGGACAAGGGCCGACCGGCTTCGGCTGCCCAGCATACCAACGTAGGCAAATCGTTTCTTGTATATTTCGGTAAGGCATTCCAGGTCGAAGGAGTGGGCGCGGGTGGCGACAACAAAGCAGGTCTCCGCACTGCCCTCCACCTGGGTGAGATTTTCGGCATAAGGACCGCAGAGGACCTTTTCTGCCCCGGCGCGGCGAAGGGCGTCAGCGTAATCCGGCCGCTCCTCGAGACCGGTGACGGGCAGACCCAGCATGACGGCCAGCCGGACGACGGACTCGGCCACATGGCCTCCGCCGCAGATGACGAGCCGGGGCGCGCCTCCGAATTTCTCCACGAAGATCCGCTTATTTTCCAGAGTCAGGATGCCGCTTGCACCACACCCGGCCAGCGCCGGGAGATTCCGGGCCAGCAGGCCCTCCGGTCTTGCGGGCCAGACGGGTACGCCTTCACAAAGAAGAAGCCGCTCTCCGCTTTCCGGCCCTTCCAGTACGGAGGCCAGCGCATGCTGCCCCTGTGTGCTGCGCAAAGCGTCCAAAAACTCACGAATCGACATAGAATTTCTCCATTATGGTTTATTGCTCCACCGGTGTGGCAGCATCGCAGCCCGCATCGTTCAGCTGAGACTGCCACGCCTGCCAGTCCTCGGGCAGCATCCGCCAGCCGAGGCCGCAGCCTGCCGTGATCTCACTGGGCAGCGGGATGAGCCGCCCCGGGATCCCCCGGGCGGCGCACTCTTTCTCCCAGCCCATCGCGCGGGCCGTAGAAGCAAATGAAAGAACGATGTATTGTCGTTTTCTGCGCATATCAGCCCTCCTCGGCCAGCTCACAGACCGCCCCGGCGGCTCTGAGCACCTCGGCCTCTGTGTTCTGGTGGGAGAAACTGAACCGCACCATCCCCTGCTCCACGGTGCCGAGGGCTTTGTGGATGAGGGGCGCACAATGAGCGCCCGCCCGGACACAGATGCCGTAGTCCTCCCAGAGGATGTCGGCGGCACGGGCGGCGTCCTCATCCCCGAAGTCCAGGGAGACGATGGGCGCGCGGTCTGTTTCGTCGAAGCTGCCGTAGATTTTCACACCGGGAGCATGGACGATCTTCTCATAGAACAGGCGTGTCAGAGCCATTTCTTTTTCATGCAGAGCTTCGACGCCCTGCGAAAGTATCCACTCCACACCTGCCCCGAGGCCCGCGAGGCCGGGAACGTTCAGCGTCCCCGCTTCCAGCGCTGTGGGCATCTGAGAGGGGTGTGTTTCATCGAAGCTGTGGATACCGCTGCCGCCCACCACAAGGGGGGACATGGTCAGCCCGGGGCGGACATACAGCCCGCCGGTCCCCTGCGGACCCAGCAGCGCCTTGTGTCCGGTGAAACAGAGAACATCCACCCCCAGCGCCTGCACGTCGATGGGCCGTGCGCCCGCGGTCTGGGCCGCGTCCACGACCAGCGTAAGACCGTGTTTTTTCGCAAAAGCGGAGACGAACGCAAGGTCTGTAAGATCGCCTGTGACGTTGGAAGCGTGCGTCACCACGACAAGACGGGTATTGGGGCGGAGAAATTTTTCGAACTGCTCATACCGCAGCCGCCCGGTGTCGTCCACCTCCACAAAACTCACTTCTGCCCCCTGCTCCCGCAGGCGATAGAGCGGCCGCAGCACCGAGTTGTGCTCGCAGACCGTCGTGATAACATGGTCGCCGGGGCGGACGAGGCCGCAGAGCGCTGTGTTGAGCGCCTGGGTCACGTTGGCCGTGAAAGCAATGCAGTCCGGACTTTCCGCATGGAAAAGTGTTGCAAGCGTCTCACGGGCATGGTAGACGATACGGGCCGCGTGAAGGGTCGGCTCATGCGCCCCGCGGCCCGGATTGCCCGCATGTTCCAGCGCATCCAGCATGGCCTGCCCCACGCAGGGCGGCTTTTGCAGGGTGGTGGCGGCGTTGTCGAGGTAGATCACGGCTTGACCACGTTCCCGGCGTTCAGCATCTTCTCGGCGATGACGTACATATTCGTCACGCCGCCCACGGCCAGCTTCTCGGTCAGGCCGTAGAAGTTCAGGCAGGTGCCGCAGGTGAGGATCTCGACGCCCTCAGCCTCCAGCGCCTTGAGGTCGTCCAGCATGGGCGAACCCTCGCAGGTGAGGTGCGCACCGCCGTTATAGAGGAGGATGGTTTTCGGCAGCTTGTCCTGCTGGGTCAGTGAGAAGACGAAAGCCTTCAGCAGGGTCTTGCCCAGCTCCTCAGCACCCTCGCCCATCTTGTCGGACGCGATGACCACCACCGTATCGGTGCGGGCGTCAGGGGCGCAGGCCGGAGCTTCCTCTTCTTCTGCCGCAGGCTCACCCACGGTGAACAGGACGCGGTATTCCCGCTCGGCCAGCTTTTCGGCGGCAGACCGGCAGCTCTTCTGCCGGGCCATTTTGGTGAGGTTCTGGACAGCGATCTCGTTGTCCACGAGCACTTCGACTTCGCCTGCGCCATTCAGTTCAGCAATCGCTTTCTTTGCCTTTACTACAGGCAGCGGGCAGGCGTCCCCTCTGGCATCAACTTTCCGCATAGTTTTCCCTCTCTATCGTATGTTTTATTCAGGATAGGACACAACGATTTCGGCGTCCCGCTTCTCTGTGATTTCTCCCACGATTTGTGCGGGGAGGCCGGCTTTTTGCAGCTCGTCCCGGAGGCTTTCAGCCTCTTCCGGAGCCACGGCAAGCAGCAGTCCGCCCGAGGTCTGGGGGTCGAATAAAATTTCCTGCATGGCAAACGGCACATTTTCGAACCGGACGAAAGGCCCGGTGTGGTTGCGGTTGCGCTGGCCGGCGGCGGTATAAAGGCAGTCATCCGCGGCCTGCCACGCACCCGGCAGGACCGGCACAGCGCTGCCGTCGATACGGCAGGACAGCCGCCCGCCCATCATCTCGTGGAGGTGGCCGAGGAAGCTGAACCCGGTCACATCCGTGGCCGCGTGAACATCATAGCTTCGACTTATCTCGGCGGCAGACCTGTTCAGGGTCGTCATGGAGGCCACGGCGGCATCCATGGCGCCGGGGGCAGCTTCGCCCACGCGGTTGGCCGTGCAGATGAGGCCCACCCCCAGCGCCTTGGTGAGGATGAGCTTGTCGCCGGGCTTTCCCGTATCATTGGCCGTGAGGCGGCGGGGGTCCACGAGACCGGTGACGGACAGGCCGTACTTCACGCCGGTGTCGGCGATGGAGTGGCCTCCCGCGAGGATGCCCCCCGCCTCAGCCACTTTTTCTGCGCCGCCGCGCAGGATCTCACCGAGGATGTTCAGATCCATGCTCTCGGGGAAGCAGACGAGGTTCAGTGCAGTCTTCACCTCGCCACCCATAGCGTAAACATCGCTGAGGGCGTTTGCCGCCGCGATCTGGCCGAAGGTGTAGGGGTCGTCCACCATCGGCGGGAAGAAGTCCACCGTCTGCACCAGCGCGATGTCGTCGGTGATGCGGTAGACGGCCGCATCGTCCCGGCTGTCGTAGCCCACGAGAAGGTCGGGGTCTTTCTCACCCCGGGGCAGCTTTTCCAGAATATGGCTCAGCACTCCCGCGCCGAGCTTGGCGGTACAGCCGCCGCCCGTGCAGAAGACGATTTTGTCCTCTTTTGCCATCAGGCTCTCTCCCCTTCCTCGAAGTGTGTCAAACATCCTGTTACATCGTAAGTTTCTTTCAGGATGGCAAGCGTCTGTTCCCCTGCTGCACGGCGGGCCTCGTCGTCGGCCTGATTGAGGACGGCGTAGAATTTCCGCGTGCCTACGCTTTTTCTCCCGCCCGCATCGTCTGCCAGCAGTTTTGCCAGCAGAGGGGGCGTCAGGGGCGTCTCGGGCGGCACGGCCAGCAGGGTGCAGGCCGCTTCGAGGCGGAAGCAGACGTCTTGCAGTGGCTTCCCCACCGCCGACAGCCCGGCTGTCGCCAGCACGATGTCGCTTGACCGCAGGAGCATCGGCTCATGAGCGGCCGGGGCCTTGCAGGGATGGTGCTTCGCGCCGTCCGCCTCGAGCAAAACCGTGTCGGCCTCGGCCATCCAGTCGGCCAGATGGGGCGGCATGGTCAGCTTCCCGCCTTCGGCAGGCCCCCCCGCCACGGCGTAGGTGCCAGCCTGCCAGAGGGCGTCCCGCGCCACCTCATCGGGGGCGTAGTTCGCGTCCGGACGCTGGATGTGGGTCGTGGTGGAGACGAGCACCCGCTGTCCCTGCGCCGAATACCAGCGGGCCAGCGCATAGAGCAATGTTGTCTTTCCGCCGCCGCCCACCAGAGAAATAACGTGTCCCGTTTCTCCGAGGAATGGCAGAGCCTCGAGGCCTGTCATCCGACCGCGCCCTCTTTTTCGGCCACTGCCATTGCGATTTTTTCGGGCGTGATGGGCAGCTCATAGAAACGGGTGCCGATGGCGTTGCAGATGGCGTCCGAGATGGCGGGAAGCGGCGTGTTGATGACCACTTCGCCGATGGATTTCGCACCAAACGGGCCGTTGGGCTCATAGCTGTTCTCGAACTCGACCCGGACCCTGCCCACGTCCACACGGGCGGGGAGCTTATACTGCATGAGCGAATTCTCCATGGGCCAGCCGCGCTGGTCGTAGGTGACGTTCTCGGTGAGGGTCATGCCGATGCCCTGCAAAATGCCGCCCTCGGCCTGCACCCGGGTGAGGTTCGGGTTGATGGGGGTGCCGCAGTCCACGCAGGCGTCAAATTCCAGCAGCTTTACTTCGCCGGTCTCGGTGTCCACCTCCACCTCGGCAGCGCCCACCATGTAGGGCGGAGGCGACAGGGGCGACATATGGGTCTCGGTGACTTCCAGCGGGATGTCGTGGCCGAACATGGAGGCCGTGGCAATATCACCCAGCGAGACAGATTCAGACGGGTCAGCCGAGGTAAATACCGTTTTACCGTCAAATTCTACGTCATTTTCGCTGCAATCCAGCAGCTGTGCGCCCAGCTTGCAGATCTGGCTCCGCAGCTTCAGCGCGCACTTCTCGACGGCTTCGCCGGTGATGTAGGTGGTGCTGGACGCGTAGGAGCCGGAGTCGTAGGGCGAGGTATCAGTGTCCGCCCCGAAGACCGTGATATCGTCGAGGCCGCATTCCAGCACCTCGGCAGCAATTTGGGCCAGCGTGGTGTCGCAGCCGGTCCCCATATCGGCAGCACCGATGAGCAGGGTGTAGAAGCCCTCGTCGTTGACTTTCAGGGTCGCGCTGCCCACGTCCATGCCCGAGATGCCGGAGCCCTGCATCGCCATGCCCATGCCGACGGCACGGATCTTCCCGTTGCCCATGTCGCGGCGGGGGTACTTTTCGTCCCAGTTTATCATCTCGTGGACCTTTGCAAGGCACCGGTCGAGGGTGCAGCTGGTGTTCACCGCACCGTAGTAGGCGGGCATGACGTCGCCCTCGTGGACGATGTTCATTTCTCGGAGCTTGAAGGGGTCCATGTGGAGCTTCGCGGCCAGCTCGTTGACGGCGGATTCCACCGCAAACAGGCCCTGGGTCGCGCCGTAGCCGCGGTATGCGCCCGCCGACATATGGTTGGTATAGACCACATCATAGGTAAAGCGGAAAGCCTCAGCGCTGCTATAGAGCGGGATGGATTTATGTCCCGAAAGTCCCACCGTCGTGGGGCCGTGCTCGCCATAAGCGCCGGTGTTGGAGAGGGTGTAGAGGTCGAGGCCCCGGATGCGGCCATCCTTGTTGGCGCCGAGGCGAAGATGGATCTCCATCTCATGGCGGGGGGTGGAGGCGGTCTGGCTCTCCTCCCGGGTGAAGATGAGCTTTGAGGGCTTTTTGGTCTTCCAGGTCACGAAGGCCGGGTAGACCTCGCAGACAGCGGTCTGCTTCGCGCCGAAGCCGCCGCCGATGCGGGGCTTCGTCACACGCACCATGGATTTCGGGATGTGGAGCGCGTTTGCAATGATGCGGCGGGCGTGGAAGACGATTTGTGTCGAGCTCAGGACGTTCAGCCGGCCATAGAGGTCGATGCTGCAATAGGTGCGGAAGGTCTCCATCATGGCCTGCTGGCAGGCTTTGGTATGGTAGACATGGTCGATGACCACATCGCAGTCGGCCAGCACGGCGTCGATGTCGCCGCTGCCGCACTCATCGTGGGCGCAGAGGTTGCGCTTGTTGTCGCCCCCCACAGGGCAGAGGCTCTCCCAGTTGTCTTCCGGATGGACGAGGATGGGGTTATCCTTTGCGGTGTGGTAGTCCAGCACAGGTTCCAGCACCTCATACTCGACCTTTATCATTTTCAGCGCCTTATCGACGCATTTATCGTCTTTGCCTGCCACGATGGCCACCACGTCGTCCACAAAGCGGACGTGGCGGTCGATGAGAAGGCGGTCATAGGGGCTGGCCTCGGGGTAAGTCTGGCCGGCCTGGGTGTAGCGGCGGGCATCCTGCGGCACGTCCTCCCAGGTGAAGACGGCCTCGATGCCCGGCACCTTCTTCGCCACAGCGGTGTTGATGCTCTTCACGATGGCGTTGGCGTGGGGAGAGCGCAGGAGCTTCACGATGAGGCAGTCGGCGGGGACGAGGTCGTCCATATAGACGGGCTGACCCGTCACCAGCTGCATGGCATCCTTCTTGCGGAAGGGTTTGTTGACTGTGTTCATTCTGCCGCCTCCTTTTTCGCCTTTTTCCACGCGAGGAAGTTCTGGATGCCCCGCAGCTGACCCTCATAACCAGAGCAGCGGCAGAGATTGCCGGAAAGATACTCTTTTATTTCCTCGTCGGCAGGGTACTCCTTTTCCCGGAAGAGGGCGAGGGCGTTCATGATGAAGCCCGGGTTGCAGAAGCCGCACTGCTCTGCGCCCTGATCCGCGATGAAAGCCCCGAACTCGGCGGCTTCGTCCTGCAGACCCTCCAGCGTGGTCACTTTATGGCCATCCGCGCGGGCCGCGAGAACGGAGCAGGACAGCACCGGCTTGTCGTCGAGAAAGACCGTGCAGAGGCCGCAGTTGGACGTCTCACAGCCCCGCTTGACGCTCAGGCAGCCGTGGCTGCGCACGAAGTCGATGAGCAGAGTGTCGGGGGCCACGTCGGCGGTAAGCTTTTTATCGTTCAATGTAAGTGTTATCTGCATGGTGTCCTCCTCAGCCTTCCAGACGGCAGACGGCGCGTTTCGTCAGCACGCCGGCCAGATGGCGGCGGTATTCGGCGCCGCCGCGAAGATTGCTTTCGGTCTTGATGCCGGCCTTTACCTCGGCGGCAAAGCGGGCAGCAAATTCCTCGGCGGTCTCCCCCGCCTCAGGCGCTGCGGTGTAGAGCACAGCCTTGCCCGGACGCGCACCGATGGCGGCGCGGATGCTGCCGTCCGCCAATTTTGCGGCGGCGCAGGTCAGCACCGGGAAGTCCGTCTGGCTGTTGCGCACCGACTGGTAGACAAAGCGGGCGTTTTCCTTCGGCACAAGGACACCCACGAGGATGTCACGGTCGTAGGGGCGCCGGGCGTACTCAGCAAGCGGCACGACGCCGCCCTTATAAAGCTCTACGGAAGCGTTCAGCGCGAGGAACATGGTGAGCACGTCGGAGAAACCGAAGCGGCTGTAAATGCTGCCGCCCACGGTGGCGAGGTTGCGCAGCTGGACGCCCACGATGTGGCGCACCGACTCCCGCACGGCACCGTCCGTATAGGCGGCGAGGCCGGGGTGCAGCTCGAGCTGGCGCAGCGTCACCATCGCTCCGATGGAAAAGCCCTCGTCCGTCTCCTCGATGGTGTCGAGGCCGAGGCCCGACAGGTCGATGGCCGTGCCGACATTGATATTCTCCATCTTGAGCCATATCATGCCGCCGAGGACACGGTTGGGGCGCTTCTGGTTGAGCCGCCATGCCTCCTCGAGGCTTTCAGCCCGCTTGTATTCCCGAATGGTCATCATATGCAGTATCCTCTCTTTTTCCTGTGACCTTTTTCTTTTATTTTATCATAAAATCCGCTATAATACTATCGTCAGAAAGCATCAATTCGGCAACGAACAACAGCGGAAATTTCGGGAGGTCTGCGGGATGGAGCACACAGAAAACACGGCGGTGGGCTGCGTCATCATGGCGTCGGGGCGGGCGGTGCGGTTCGGCTCCAATAAGCTGCTGGCTGACTTCGGCGGCGAGCCCCTCATCGTCCGGGCGCTGGACGCAGCAGAGACGCCCGCCCTCGCGGCCCGGGTGGTGGTGACCCGCTCGCCGGAAGTGGCCGCGATTGCCCGGGAGGCGGGCGTGAAAACCATCCTTCACAGCCTGCCGGGCCGGAACGACACGGTGCGCCTCGGCCTCGAAGCGCTGCTTTCGGAGCTGCCCGGCCTTGCGGGATGCATCTTCCTGCCCGGGGATCAGCCGCTCTTGCGGAAAGAAAGCCTCGAGGCGATGGTGCGCGATCTCTCAGCGCTGGACGAAAAAGAACGAGCCATCCTCCGGCTGGGCTTTCGTGCCGGGGACGGCACGGAGCGGCTGGGAAGTCCCGTTCTGTTCGGAAGCAGTTATTTCGGCGCTCTGTATTCCCTGCCCGAGGGCAAGGGCGGCGGCGTGGTCATCCGCCGGCATCCGGAGTCTGTGCGGGCGGTATATGCGGCACGGCAGGAAGAGCTGGAGGATGCAGATACCGTAGAAGAGCTGGAGCGGCTGCGAAGACTTTTGTAAATACTTTACCACAAAAAAGCCGCCCCGGCAGCAGCTGCAAACTGCACGCCGGGGCGGCGTATTACAATGACTGGAGTACCCTTGATCAGACTTCCGTGTTGAAGTAGCGCTTCAGCAGACCCTCGAAGCCGCGGCCATGACGGGCCTCATCCTTTGCCATCTCGTGGACGGTGTCGTGGATAGCATCGAGGTTCAGAGCCTTAGCCTTCTTGGCCAGATCCATCTTGCCGGAGCAGGCGCCGCACTCGGCCTCTGCACGCATCATCAGGTTCTTCTTGGTGCTGTCGGTGACGACCTCGCCCAGCAGCTCGGCGAAACGGGAAGCATGGTCTGCCTCCTCGTAGGCATAGCGCTTGTAAGCCTCGGCGATCTCGGGGTAGCCCTCACGCTCGGCCACACGGGCCATTGCCAGATACATGCCGACCTCGCTGCACTCGCCCTCGAAGTTGGCGCGCAGACCATCGACGATCTCCTGAGGAACGCCCTCAGCCTTGCCGATGCCCACAACGTGCTCGGTGACGTAGGTGTTGCCGGTCTTCTCGACGAATGCGGAAGCGGGAGCCTTGCAGACGGGGCACTGCTCGGGGATGGTGCCTTCAGCGATGTAGCCACAGACGGTGCAAACATACTTCTTCATAAGATTTATCCTCCATTTGGTTTGTTCTTTTTTAGGGGTCTGCTCTGGTACAGCAGATCTTGTTCCTGACTCTATTATAGCCAATGACTCCTGGTTAGTCAAGACTGATTTTAAGAATTATTCTCATTTATTTGAAGCCTTGCACATTGCCCAAAGAACATTTCAAAAAGCTGTCACTTCTGCCGAAGAAGGGGCTTCCCTGTGGAGGTCAGACCTGCAGATTGCCGCTGGAAGGAGCACCGGCGCCATCGGCAGAGTCGAACTCGTAATCGTTGCCGGGGAGGATGGCGTTGAGCAGGATGCCCACGATAGCAGCGATGGCCAGACCGGACAGGTTGATGGACACACCGGCGACCGCGAAGGTCAGGCCGCCCACCGAGTTGAAGCCCAGAGCAGACACCAGAATGACAGCGGCGATGATGAGGTTGCGGCTGTTGGTGAAGTCCACCCGGTTCTCGACCACGTTGCGGACACCGATGGCGGAGATCATGCCGTAGAGCACGAAGCTGATACCGCCGATGATGCCGGTGGGGATGGTGTTGATGACGGCCTCAAACTTGGGGCTGAAGCTCAGGATGATGGCCAGCACAGCGGCGATGCGGATGACGAGGGGGTCGTAAATTTTGCTCAGAGCGAGGACGCCGGTGTTCTCGCCGTAGGTGGTGTTGGCCGGGCCGCCCAGCAGACCGGCCAGAGTGGTGGCGAGGCCGTCGCCCAGCAGGGTGCGGTTCAGGCCGGGGTCGTTGATGTAGTTGTGGCCGACGGTGGCGCTGATGGCGGCGATGTCACCGACGTGCTCCATCATGGTAGCCAGAGCGATGGGGATGATGGTGAACAGGGCGCTGATGAACTCGGGGCTGCCGTCGATGGCAAAGAGGCCCATGGCCTCCTTGTGGAGAGGGATGCCGAACCATGCGGCGGAGGCAATGCGCTCAAAGTCCACGGCACCGGTCACAAGGGCCACTGCGTAGGAGACGAGAACACCGATCAGGATGGGCAGGATCTTGACCATGCCCTTGCCCCAGATGTTGCAGACGATGACCGTACCCAGAGCCACAAAGGCCAGCAGCCAGTTTGCCTGACAGTTGCTGATGGCCGAGGGGGCGAGGATGAGGCCGATGGCGATGATGATGGGGCCTGTGACCACCGGCGGGAAGAAGCGCATGATGCGCCGGATGCCGAAGGTGGAGATGAGCAGGCTGACGGCCAGATAGACCAGACCCGAGAAGGCCACGCCTGCGCAGGCGTAGGGCAGCATCCGGGTGTTGGCGATGGTCAGATTGCCGTCGGCGTCGGCCAGCATGGGGGCCACGATGGAGAAGCCGCCCAGATAGGCAAAGGACGAGCCGAGGAAGGCCGGGACCTTGCCCTTGGTGATAAAGTGGAACAGCAGCGTACCCAGACCTGCGCAGAGCAGGGTGGTCGAAACGCTCAGACCGGTGAGCAGGGGGACCAGCACGGTGGCACCGAACATGGCGAACATGTGCTGGACGCCCAGGATCAGCATCCGCCCGGCACCCAGCTGGCGGGCATCATAAATGCCCTTGGAGTAATCAATATTCTGACTCATTATTTCCTCCTTCTATCTGCGGCCCAAAAAAAGAGGCACTGCCGCGGGAAAGCGGCAATGCCTCAAAAATCGGGACCAAATCGGAAACGGAAAATACAGCCGATGCGTGCAAAAGACGATTTCTTTTTCAGCATCCCGCTCTCCCCTTTCCTTTCATTCTTCGGCATAGTATAGCATAAAAGAAGGACGCTGACAACCTTTTTCCTGTATTTTGCGGCGATTTTCTGTCGGCGGAGGCCGTACGGCCTTGAAATATGCCGCATTCCGCACTATAATATAACCTATTGCCGCAGTTGGTCACTGGGCCGGCGGCATCCGAAACGACAGCAGTTGTACCACTTATTATAGAAGGACACTTATGATATATCTGGATTATTCGGCCAACACCCCCGCAGACTCCCGGGTGCTGGAGCGTTTTTGTGAGGTAGAGCGCAGCTGCCCCGGCAACGCGAACTCCCGCCATCAGGCAGGCCGGGACGCAAAACGGGTCATTGACCACGCCACCCAGAGCATCGCGGGGCTGCTGAGCGCACAGCCCGCCGAGGTCATCTATACCTCGGGAGCCAGCGAGGCCAACAACTTCGCCCTCAAGGGGCTGGCAAAGCTCTCCCGCCATCTGGGCAGGCACATCATCTCCACCCCGCTGGAACACTCCTCCGTCAGCGGCACCCTGACCGCTCTGCAGGAGCAGGGCTATGAAATCGACCTCGTGGACATCAGGCGGGACGGCACCATCGACCTCGAGCACCTGAAAGAGCTTCTCCGCCCCGATACCATCGCTGTGGCGGTGACGCTGGTGGACAGTGAGCTGGGCGTCGTGCAGCCGGTGAAAGAAATTTCAGAAATTTTGCAGGCTTGGCCCAACTGCCATCTGCACGTAGACGCCACCCAGGCCGTGGGCAAGATCCCCGTCTCCTTCGAGGGCGTGGACACCATGAGCCTGACGGCCCACAAGTTCTACGGCCTGAACGGCATCGGCCTGCTGCTCAAGCGGCGGCGGCTGGCTCTTGAGCCTCTCATCCACGGCGGCGAAAGCACCACCATCTACCGCAGCGGCACCCCTACGGTGGCTCTGGCGGCTTCCCTCGAGACGGCTCTGAGCTCTGCGGTAAATGAGCTGCCGGAGCGTTCTGCCCGGGTGAAAGAGGCAAACCTGTATCTCCGCACCGCTCTGAGCAAGTACCCGAAAGTCCGCATCAACAGCCCGGAGAGTGCCATCCCCCACATCCTGAACCTGAGCGTTGAGAACGTCAAAGGCACCGTGTTCCAGCGGGAGCTGGACGCGGAGGGCGTCTGCGTCTCGGTCAAGTCGGCCTGCTCGTCGGACGGCCTGCCCTCCCGGGCGGTGTTCGCCGTCAGCCGCGACCGGAAGAACGCCCTCTCCTCGTGGCGCATCAGTCTGAGCCACCTGACCACGCAGGAGGAGCTGGACGGCTTTCTCCGCGCCTTTGACGCCTGCTGCACCCGGCTGACCCAGCTGTGAGAAAAAGAAAGGACAGAGCCATGAAACGCGAAATGGAACCTTACCAGCTCATTGAGCGGAGCATCATCAAAAAATACCGCAAGGAGCTGTGGACCCCCTTCATCGTAGCGGTCAAGCGCTACGAGCTCATCAAGGCCGGTGACAAGATCGCCGTCTGCATCTCGGGTGGCAAGGACTCGATGCTGATGGCAAAGCTGATGCAGGAGCTTCAGCGCCACAGCGATGTGCCGTTTGAGCTGGTCTTTCTGGTGATGGACCCCGGTTACAACGAGATAAACCGCCAGAAGATCGAGTCCAACGCCGAGCTGCTCCACATCCCTGTGACCATCTTCGAGAGCAACATCTTCTCTGTGGCCAACAGCACCGACAAGAACCCCTGCTATCTCTGCGCCCGGATGCGCCGCGGCCACCTCTACAGCAAGGCCAAGGAGCTGGGCTGCAATAAAATCGCACTGGGCCACCACTTCAACGACGTCATCGAGACGACCGTTATGAGTATGTTCTACGGCTCCCAGCTGCAGGCCATGCCGCCCATGCTCCACAGCACCAGCTTCCCCGGCATGACCCTCATCCGCCCGATGTACTGCATCCGCGAGGAAGATATTCTGGCGTGGAAGCGCTACAATGAGCTGGAATTCATCCAGTGCGCCTGCCGCTTTACCGAAAACTGCACCATGTGCGACAACGGCGGCGGCGGCTCCAAGCGGCAGGAGACGAAAATCCTGCTCCGCCGCCTCAAGCGGGATAACCCCAACATCGAGAACAGCATCTTCCGCAGCATCCACGCAGTGGCGCTGGATACCATGCCCGGCTACAAGTCCGAGGGTGTGGAGCACAGCTTCCTCGAGCGGTTCCATGCGCAGGAGGAAGCATTCAACGAAGAGTAATAAAATACCCCCTTGGATGAGTCATATACCGGTTGGCAGTATCGTTTCCTTCCCGTTTTATCGCAAGTCAGGAAAATAACGCAGCCTTCTCTGCCAGCACCCGGCCGACCTGTTTCTTGCCCTTTTTGACTTGCATTTTGACTTGCATTTCAAAAAAACTTTCCGCGAAATTAAGACAATCAGCGCCCACATCCCCCTCGAAAGGCGTTTCTCCACACAAACAAAAATCCCCGAAAAGCCAGGCGCGAAGCCACTTTTCGGGGATTTTACTTTGGAGCTACTGATCCGATTCGAACGGACGACCTGCTCATTACGAGGGCGTCAATATTTTCAATTTTATAACATATCTGCGTTAAACTAGAAACTACTTGCGCCACCTCTTGCGCCACCACCCTTGCGCGGAAGGTGGCGCAGTTTTTGCGTATTTACCGGTCGCTTGCCGCCCGTCCGCCTCACTTCACACTCTTCCGCAGCCGCTCAAACTCAGCGTCGGCCTGAATGGCCTCCTTGGTAAAGCTGTTATTGAACCACCAGTTGACCAGCGCAGACACGGTGGTGAAGCCGGTGGAGATGAGCTGTTCGAGCTGGGCGCTCTCGATGGGCAGCACGGGCTTGTCTCAGACTGCATTTGCAAAGCAGGCAGGCGTCCCGCTGCGCACCGTGCAGGACTGGCGTGCAGCCCGCCGCAGCTGTCCCGGCTGGGTCCGCTTCCTTCTGGCGGAGCACTACCGGCTCCTGTGAGCTGACGCCGCAGTAAAACAAAAATCCCCCACTTTGCCTACAAAGTACCCCGCGTGGCACGCAGGGCTTCGGCAAAGCAGGGGATTATTTGCGTTTCCCGCATGGTACGCACTATAAGTAGGCGTGCGGGAGACTGGTCGGCGCCTATCTGGCAACCGCTTTTTTCATTCCCAGATAAAGCACTGGGTTAACTGGCAAATATCCACCCTAATGCGCTTCTTCGAGAGGCCGGGTAGATTTGTTGGTTTAATTTTATCACACATCAAGCATTTTTTCAATGCCTTTCAGCCGATAGCCTATCGCAGTCCGGCTGTAATGTGTCTGCGCTGCAATGTTCGGCAGCGGAAGCCGCTCAACGTACCGCAGTAAGGCTATCTTACAGTCTACCCTCCCAAGCGGTGCGTTTTTGATGGCGGCGGTCATCTGCTGTCGGTCAAGTTTTTGCAGCGCAGCGGGCAGCACTACACGAGCCGCCGCCACAGGCAGCACCGAGCCAAAAAGGCTGCGGCAGCTGTCCGGCGTTGCGTACCATATTGCCAATGACGGCAAAACGGTGACAAAACGTCACCAGTTTGATGGCATTGCCGAGGTGGTATGTTTTCGTGAGGTCAAGAAAACATCCGCGTGCGTATGTAGTGCTTGCCATAATATCCTCCTTACTGCTTTTTTGAAATTTTAACCCAGCGGGTTTTCATTTGGCGCGGGTATTGCTCCGGGTTTTTAGGCTTTCTTTTTAGGTCAGTTTACAAGGAACTACACGCAGACCACGAAACGGGGGCTGCTGACAACAAATAAAGGCTGAATATCAAGCACCGGGGAAGTGCGAGATATTCAGCCTGTTTTGTTGTCCGGGGTTTCCAAAGGGGCTTTCCCTTTGGCACACGACTTTGCTTGCAAAGTGTAGTGTGTTATACCTGCTGGCGTGGCTGACGGGGAAAACGGGGTGCGATGCTTCATGCGCCCCGTTTGCTTCGGCAGGAAAACAGGGTGAATTTTTGCGAATGGGAATGAGCAAAAAATCGGGCTGTTTTCAGAGAACGGCGGCAGGTATATGAAAGCCCCCGTCCCTTGTCCCGCGCTCCGACTTGTGGACAAAGTGTCCCGAAGTTGTGGCTACACTCCCGGAAAAGTAACAGGACAGCGGGCAACCGTCAAGGCTGAAATGAACGGGGTTACACCCGGCCTTGACCGCCACCCGCCGCCCCACTGAATGGGTGGACAAGGCGACCAATCCCTCAAAGTGCTTGTCCGCGCTCTTTCTGATTTTGAGGTATTCAGTTTTTCAAAATTGAATAATCAAAATAAATTTTTTCGATTGAAAAAATTTTATTTGTTATCATCTTCAATGCCATATTTTTTCTTTTGCCGAATCACATAATTACTGATTTTTTCATCATATAGTGGATACTGGTAATCCAACTGGCATGCCACTTCTGACGAAACCTCCCGGAACAATGCCATACATTGTTCAAAGGATTCCCACATATGGGGATAGGAATCCATATTATAAGTGGACATAAGTCGTTCCCACAATTCCTCTGGGACATATTGCTTCATAAATTTATAGTTTTTTCCCAAACTGAAATGAAATCCCTGTTTGATACCAATCAGCCAGGAAATCATGCGAAGCAATTCTTTTCGTACTATATCATTCATATGGTCAATAGCAAAAAGAATTTCTTTGCGGCATAAGCCCTTTACTACATATGTTGTAGTATTCCAAAATTCATTACAGCAATCGTCAAACATTCTTTGAGTAGGCTTCTGCAAGTGGTAGTCTATATCCGTTGGTATTGGCGGCTTTACGATACGGTTGTCTTTATCCAACAGTAACTTTACCAGTTTATCCCATGTAAAATACTCGTCTATCAGTTCCAGCGGCAGCAAAGTTAAATCTATCTTAACATCATCAGTAAACAGCATTAAATATGAAAATCCCTTTTCTACAGCTGGAAATAATTCCATATCTTCCGGCTTTTGCAGAATCAACCTTTCACCAAATATATCTAGCCATTTATCATCACTTGTGAAGCTGTCCATATCCGTAACAAAAAAAGTAATATCAAAATCCTGAAAATCATCAGGCGGAATATTTGTATTTGTTCTAGATCCTTCCAAAGTAACCATGCGAATGCGTTTGTCTGTTTTTGCAAAATTCAAAACAATATCATAAACTTCCTTTTCTGATCTCATTTTTATCTCCTCCAATTATTGAAATAGGTGTGAAACCATTTTAGGGCTTTCCCGCCTTGATTGCCCATCAGCAAAGACAGGCGGGACTGTCAACGGCGGCGCATAAAATGCGCCGTTTATCTTGACCGTTGACTGACCCGGCTGGCTTTGCTATCTCTCGATAAATTGTACCGAAATATTGAATTATTCTGGTACATACAAATAGCAACCTTTCACATGGTCATTTACAATTCCGATTGCCTGCATATACGCATATATAATCGTGCTGCCTACAAACTTAAAGCCTCGTTTTTTTAAGTCTTTACTGATTCTATCTGAAAGTGGCGTTGTTGCAGGAATGTCCGCTTCCGATTTGAAATGATTATGAATCGGTCTATTCTTAACATAAGACCAAATAAACTTATCAAAACTTCCGTATTCTTCTTGGATTTTGATAAATTGCTGTGCGTTTGTGATTGTCGACTTAATTTTTAATCTATTGCGAACAATATTGGGATTTTGCATTAACTCATCAATTTTAGTTTCGTCATAGAGAGCAATTTTTTGATAATCAAACTCGTTGAAGGCTTCCTTAAATGCAGCTCTTTTATTTAATATCGTCAGCCATGATAATCCGGCTTGCATACCTTCAAGAACCAACATTTCAAATAGTTTTCTATCATCATGAACGGGCTTTCCCCATTCCTCATCATGGTATTCTTTATAGAGTTCTGTGGTTGCCCACGAACATCTTTCTCTATCGTCTTTCTTCATGGTATCCTCCGTTTTGTAAAATTTGTTTTTGTCGCCCACTTATTTTCTCCCCCGCTGTGGGTTTGGATTTTTCAGCAAGTCCGACTTCTGTGCAATCTTTTTCAGCCACTTCTTTTCTTCCTCAGACAGCTTCTTGTAATTCAGTTTAAGCCGCTTACAGATAAACGCCAAAGCCGCTTGCTCCGGGTCGCTGTCCTCTCTGGCGGTTTCCTCGGCGGTCTGCAAGAAATCTTCCAGCGGGTTGTCTTCCGGAACGCTGAAAAAATCGTTCTTATGCGCTTCCCGCAGGTCAAAGGCTATCTTGTTTATGTCCTGCTGTATCACATAGCGGCAAAAGCTGTCATCGTCAATATGGGCGGCGACAAGCTGTTTTAACTGCGGGTCGGTCAAGCCGGGATTGTACTGCTTCATAATGGTTGCGCTCATGGTGTCCACTATGGCGTTTGCAGTCTGCACCTGCTTCACCGCCACGCCGTTCACATAGATTTCAAGGTCAGCCATAAGCCGGGGAAAATCCGGGTGTGCCGCCAGTTCACACAAGAGAGAATTGTCCACCCGCCCGCTTTTCAATAGTTCAATCATATCGTCGCTCAAACGCAGGTCTGCAAGATCAGCGTTTGGGTGATTTTTTGTTTCGGTCAATCCCAGCAGATAATCAGCGGTCACGCCGTAAAATTTCGCCAACTTGATAAGGGCATAGTGGCTGATGTCCTTATACTCGTCCGCTTCATAACTGCCCAGCGCAGATTTGGAGAGGTGCGTCTGCTCCGCAAGCTGCTCCAGCGTCAGTCCACGCTCCACACGCAGGTCTTTTAGGCGTTCTTGAATTGTTAAAGCCATGCTATCCTCCCCTTGTCTGCATGACAAATTAGTGATTTTTATTTTATAAGGGTAATAAGCCCATCAACTAATTGAAAACCGTTTTTTAGGTAGAAGTTTTCAGATGGAAATCCGCTTTCGGTATTTAGTATAATCGCATTCATTTTTTCAGCTTGTATTTCGTATTCAATTAATTTCAAAAAGTGACTTCCAATTCCTTTCCCTTGCAAGTCTGATTTTACGCAAAATTGGTCGATATAGTATTCCATTCCGTTAATCCACGGTTTTTTCATTCCTATGCTCAGAGCAATAATGCTGGCTTCTTCTTTCAAAACATAGCCCACAAAATAATTGTTTGCCATGTGATTTTGGAAAAAACTCACTACCTGTTTTCTGGAACTATATGTATCATGCCATGGAGCTTTTGTGAACACATCGATAAATAAATCCACACATTCATCAATGTGTTTGTTCGACATTTTGATTATATCCATCAGTTAAACTCGCTTTCTCTTTTCTTATTTATATTGTAACACAATTCCGAGAGCGTGGAAATATCCTGTTTTTTAAGCCGATTTCCTACCTTTCGGATATACGGGACGGGCGGTCATTTAGGTGTAGACTTAGGGTAGTTCATCGATGGACAGCACCTTGAAAACAGAATGACCGTCCGAAAAGGAATACCCCGGCTGGGGAAGCACTGCAAGGAGCCAGCTTCTGGACACTTTGTCCAGAGGTCACTTCGGGACAAGTTGTCCCGAAGTTGCGGGGAGCGTGCCAACGCCGGAACACGCCGCAGGAATGGGGCAGGAAACCTTTTCGGGGAGAACGGCAACGGAAAGCAAAATGGAGGGAACGCATGAGAGATAACCACTATAAAGACTTGCCGCCGCTGGAACGCAGGCCGGACGGTTCCCTTTACCGCATGACACCGGCGCAGAGGAAACAGGCGGCCAGCCTGATACGCCGGGAGTGCTGTTGTTGTGAGGACGGCAACTGCATTGTCCTTGACGATGGGGACACCTGCACCTGCCCGCAGACGGTTTCTTTCTCGGTCTGCTGTAAGTGGTTCCGCTGGGCGGTCTTGCCTTTGGACGGAACGCTGGAAGCGGAGATTTTCCGAGATAAGGACTTGAAATGCTGTGCGGTCTGCGGCGGCGTGTTCGTCCCCAAATCCAACCGGGCAAAATACTGCCCCGGCTGTGCCGTCAGAGTTCACAGGCGGCAGAAAACAGAAAGTGAACGGAAAAGGAGGTCTGCTGTGGACAGTTAGGAGCGAAAAAAGCCTTGATTTATCAGGCTCCGCAAGCCCCAAACCGGGGCAGGTGGTATAAAGTATCGTCCGCCCTGAAAAATGGGCTTCTAACCGTCCACAAAACGCACTATGACAAACACCATCTATATCCATCAGCCGGAAAAGGCGTTCAGCTTCACCCGGCTCCCGAATTTCCTCTTTGAAGCCCCCACATTCAGGCCCCTGTCCAATGAGGCAAAGGTTCTGTACGCCTTTATCCTGCGCCGGACAGAGTTATCCCGCAAGAATGGGTGGGCGGATGACTGCGGACGGATTTTCCTGTATTACCCTATCTGTGAAGTGGTCACACTGCTCCATTGTGGGCGGCAGAAAGCGGTGAATACCCTGCGGGAACTGCAATACGCCGGACTGGTGGAGATCCAGAAGCAGGGATGTGGAAAACCCAACCGCATTTTCCCAAAATCCTATGAAGCGGTTCCAAACACCGACTTCAAGAAATCCCGTTCTGGTACGCCGGAAGGCTGAAAACCGTACTCATGAAGTACGGAAATCACCCGTGAGAAGTACGAAAACCGGACGGTATATAGAAATACAAAGATTAAAAGATTGATTTAGATTCTATCCATTCCAATCCTATCCGAGCTATTTCCGGCGGAATTTTCCCTGTGGAACCCCCCCCCCCGGATAGGAAAGGAATGGGGAAAGGAGCAGAATGGCACAACACGCAATTTTGCGGTTTGAGAAGCACAAGGGCAACCCGGCAAGGCCGCTGGAAGCCCATCACGAAAGACAGAAAGAGCAATACGCCAGCAATCCCGACATTGATACAAGCCGGAGCAAATACAACTTCCATATCGTCAAGCCGGAGGGACGCTATTACCACTTCATTCAGAGCCGGATTAAGCAGGCCGGGTGCCGAACCCGCAAGGACAGCACACGGTTTGTCGATACGCTGATAACCGCCAGCCCGGAGTTTTTCAAGGGGAAATCCCCAAAGGAGATACAGGCGTTCTTCCAAAGGGCGGCAGATTTCCTCATTGGCCGGGTAGGACGGGAAAATATCGTGTCGGCGGTGGTACACATGGACGAGAAAACGCCCCACCTGCATTTGACCTTTGTTCCGCTGACAAAGGACAACCGCCTGTGTGCAAAGGAGATTATCGGCAACCGGGCAAACCTGACGAAGTGGCAGGACGATTTTCACGCCTATATGGTGGAGAAATATCCTGACTTGGAGCGTGGGGAAAGTGCCAGCAAGACAGGCCGGAAGCATATCCCCACCCGGCTTTTCAAACAAGCGGTTTCCCTCTCCAAACAGGCCAGAGCCATTGAAGCCGCCCTTGACGGCATTAACCCGCTGAACGCCGGAAAGAAAAAAGAGGAAGCCCTCTCCATGCTGAAAAAGTGGTTCCCGCAGATGGAGAACTTCTCCGGGCAACTGAAAAAGTACAAGGTCACAATCAATGACCTGTTGGCGGAGAATGAGAAGTTGGAAACAAGGGCAAAGGCCAGTGAAAAAGGCAAGATGAAAGATACGATGGAACGGGCAAAGCTGGAAAGCGAATTGCACGATATGCAACGGCTGGTTGACCGTATCCCGCCGGATATACTGGCGGAACTGAAACGGCAGCGACAGCATGGAAAGGAAAGGTGATTTTATAAGTAACAATATCAGATACAAAAAGGAAACCGAAGTCGTGACTTTTCAAGGCAAGGAAATCACGCTGGAAAACCTCTCCCCGGTGTTCACGCCGGAGCAGGAAGCGGCCAAACGCCGGGAACTGGAGCAGCAGCTTTATGAGGTGTTCCGCAAGTATGCCGATAAGCGGCAGAAAGAGGAAGCCGGGGCATAATTCCCGAAGCCATCGTTGATTTGCGGGGCTGCTGGCGGTATAATAAGACTGTCAGCAGCTCCGTTTCTTTTTTAAGAAAAGGAGCGACAAAATGAATAACAGGATAGACGCGATCTATGCAAGGCAATCGGTAGACAAAAAGGACAGCATTTCCATTGAAAGCCAGATTGAGTTTTGCAAATACGAATTGAAAGGCGGAAACTGTAAGGAATACACAGACAAAGGGTACAGCGGCAAGAACACAGACCGCCCGAAGTTTCAAGAACTGGTGCGGGATATTAAGCGGGGCCTGATTGCAAAGGTCATTGTTTACAAACTTGACCGTATCAGCCGTTCCATTCTGGACTTTGCCAACATGATGGAACTGTTCCAGCAGTACGATGTGGAGTTTGTGTCCTCTACGGAGAAGTTTGATACCTCTACCCCGATGGGGCGGGCCATGCTGAATATCTGTATCGTGTTCGCCCAGCTTGAACGGGAAACGATACAGAAGCGGGTGACGGACGCTTACTATTCCCGCAGCCAGCGGGGATTCAAGATGGGCGGGAAAGCCCCCTACGGCTTCCACACCGAGCCTATCAAAATGGACGGTATCAACACAAAGAAGCTGGTGGTGAACCCGGACGAAGCGGCCAATATCCGGCTGATATTCGAGATGTACGCCCAGCCCACAACCTCTTACGGGGACATTACCCGGTACTTCGCGGAACAGGGGATTTTGTTCTACGGCAAAGAGCTGATACGCCCCACACTGGCACAGATGTTACGCAATCCCGTTTATGTGCAGGCGGACTTGGATGTGTACGAATTTTTCAAAAGCCAGGGTACGGTCATCGTCAATGACGCCGCCGACTTTACGGGGACAAACGGCTGTTATCTGTATCAGGGGCGGGATGTAAAGCCCAGCAAGAAAAACGACTTGAAAGACCAAATGCTGGTGCTGGCTCCCCATGAGGGCATAGTCCCGGCGGATATATGGCTGGCTTGCCGCAAAAAGCTAATGAACAACATGAAAATCCAGTCCGCCCGGAAAGCCACCCACACATGGCTGGCGGGAAAAATCAAGTGTGGGAACTGCGGATATGCGCTTATGAGTATCTTCAATCCGTCCGGCAAGCAATATCTCCGCTGTACGAAACGGCTGGACAATAAAAGTTGTCCGGGCTGTGGGAAAATCATCACTTCCGAACTGGAAGCGGTGGTTTACCAGCAGATGGTGAAGAAGCTGGAAAAGCACAAGACGCTGACGGGCAGGAAGAAAGCGGCAAAGGCAAACCCGAAAATCGCCGCCCTGCAAGTGGAACTTCTCCATGTGGACAGCGAGATCGAAAAGCTGGTGGACAGTCTGACGGGCGCAAACAATGTCCTGCTCTCCTATGTGAATGTGAAGATAGCGGAACTGGACGGGCGCAAGCAGGAGCTTGTGAAGCAGATAGCCGAGCTGACGGTGGAAACCATCAGCCCGGAACAGGTCAACCAGATTTCCGGCTACCTCGACACATGGGACGATGTATCCTTTGATGACAAGCGGCGGGTGGTGGACTTGATGATTACCACCGTAGCCGCCACAAGCGACAGCTTGAACATTGCATGGAAAATCTGACGGGTGGCACACCTCCCGTCAGACCGTTACCCTGTGTAGTCCCTTGTAAATTGTACTTTCCTGTCCACTCAACACCGCCTGCTTTGCCGTCGCATTTATACCCGGCCGCCTTTAGCGAGTTGCCTGTCTCGGTGTCCAAAATGTACGTTACGACCTTTTTGTAACCCATTGCTCTTGCGGCGCGATATGCTGCGCCATATAGCATACTGCATACATCCGGCGTGCCATCTGTGCAAAGACGTGTGATCTCCAGTGTATAGCCATCGTCTAAAAATCTTGACACCGGTCTGCCGCAAATTGCGACACCGACAAGCATACCGTCCTTCGTGGCGCCGATAGAGAACTTGTGTCCAACAACGACTCCGTGATGTCTGTGATGCTCTTTGACGTACTCGTTTGCAGCCTTTAAAGTGACAGGGCATAACTCCAGCATTTTTGTTACACTTCCTTTCTTAAAACCGCTTTTGCGCGGTCAAAGAAAAACTGGATGACCGCACCGATGGTCTCATCAGTGATGGCCCAGCTGATGAGCCTGCCGTATTTGCTGGTACTCAGGGCGGCCCGGAGCATCTTGACGACCCACGCCTTGCGCTCTGCGCCTCTCTTTGTGCCCTGGATCTCCTGCTCTGCCCGCTCGATGAGGTCAAGCACCAGAGGCTTCACGGCGGCACCATAGCCCAGCCGAATGCAGCCCAGGGCGTAAAAGATAAAGCCGCCCAGCATCAGCACTGCCGCCACCGGGGCAGGGATAAGGTCAAAAAGCTTAGTTGCCAGTGCTACCATGATTGGTCACTCCTTTTAACAGATAGTTGTCGATGTCGGTGCGGCTCTTCTGCATCCCCTCGCGGTTGTTGCCGGAGAGTTGGGCATCCAGCAGATTGCGCACCCCGTCGAGGGTCAGACGGCTCACCTCGTCGATTTCTTCAAAGCGGCGCAGGTCACGGGCGAGGGCCTGCGTGTGCTGAAGCTGGCCCTGCTCCAAGGTGCCGATGCGCTTGTCCAGCTCATCCAGCCGCTTGTTCTGCGCGTTGTCCGGCTCCTGCGCCTTTTTGATGTACTTGTGGATGATTTCCAGCACCTTGTCGATGGTGATGGCTGCAGCGCACAGGCTGCCCAAGATGCCCAGCACCCACAGCAAAGCTTCTTTTTCGGTCATTTGCCCTCCCGAAGACGGGTCAGACCCTTCTTCTTGATGATACGGGGGTAGTTGAGGGTGGTGACGTTGAGGTCTACGTTGCCCGTGATACCCGGCACGCTTCCCTTGCTGGTGTGTTGGTGGGCGTTGTAGTTAAACGTCACGTTGGGCGTCTTGCCGGTGTAGTCGGCCAGCCAGACGTCCCACCGAGAGGACAGCCGATCCATGTCCAGCTCATACTTGTAACCGGTGTAGGTGTACAGCTGGGCGTAAAAGCCCATCTTCTCCACCTGTTCCAGCGCGTAAGCGGTAAGGTTGGACAGGTCAAGCGTGGACAGCTGCTTGAGCTTGTTTTCCTCCACGTCCACGCAGATGGGGAGAGAAAACTCCTTGCCGTAGACCGCCTGCCGCAGCAGGGCAAGCTCTGCGTCAGCCATCGCCTCGCTGGTGGCGTAGGTGTAGTAGTAGACGCCCACGTCCAGCCCGGCAGCCCGGGCGTTGCGGTAGTTGGTCTCAAAGGTGGGGTCGATGTACAGGCCGTCTGCCCGCTTGGAGAGCTTGCGGTTGGTGCTCACCGTCTTGAGCATCGCTCCCCTGTAGCCCGCCGCTTTGACCTTTCGCCAGCCGTCGAGGGTAATTTTGCCCTGATACCGGCTCACGTCGATGTACCGGTAGGGCGGGCCGCCCTCCCAGCCGGCGACAGCCTCTGCCTTGGGGACTGCGGGTGCGGGTGTTGCCTCGCCGGTGTCCTGCTTGTCCCCCGGGCCAAAGATGGCCCGCACCAGCTTTTCCAGCAGCTCCAGCAGCTTACTCATTGTAGTCCTCCCCCGTGATCTCTTTGTACTGCTCCGGGGTGATCTCGTCCTCGGCCACCCGCTTGGCCAGCTCCGCTTTGACTCCGGCATGGCGGCGTGCGGGCATCTCTGCCCACGTCTTGGTACCGGCGATGAGCCGGTTCGCCCAGATTTTATCCATTTTGATGTCCTCCTTATTTGTTGACGGCGGCATCCAGCTCGCACAGCGAGTCCTCGATAGCCGCCATCCGCTTCTCTGCTGTCGTATCCTGCTCACACATGGCGTCCTCGATCTCCGCCACGAGGCCGGGCAGCTCCCTGAGCTTCTGCTCCTCTGCCAGCTTCCGGTGGAGCTCTTTCAGGCTCCTTTCTGTTTTGTGCAGACTCATCCGATAACACCTCCGATCATGGTGATATTGCCGCCGACGCCGCTTTCGCCCCGGGTGATCGTCACCTTGTAGTTAAAGGCCGCTCCCTTGGCGGCGGTCTTGTTGGCAAAGGCGTGGTGTGCAAAGGCCCGGCTCTCGCCGCGCTGGATGTCGGTGCAGTTCTCCCACACGGGGGCATCGTCCCGTGCGTTATTGGTCAGCTCCACGGTCAGGCTCATGTCTGACGGGAAACTGCCCTCCAGCGTCATGGCAACCACCGTAATGGTGTCGTCTGCCGTCAGCGGCTGGGCCAGCGAGAGGACAGCGCTTGTCACATTTTTGGTAAAGGTAGCGGTCCAGTCCGTTGTGGTCTTTCCGTCGCCCACTTCCAGGGTCAGGGTGTTTTCTCCGTTGAGAATCTGCTGGAACAGGGCTTTCTCGCTCAGGCACTGCACTGTGAGTTCGGTGCCGGTAGCCACGTTCTCGCGGACGGCCAGCGCCACGCCATTCACCTTTTCGGTGATGGTCATGGGGTCTCCATCGCCGTCGGTCACGGTGTAGGTCAATGCAAACGGCTCGCTCTTCTCTCCCAGCGCCACGCCGCTCTCGCCCGCATCGGAAGTGATCTCCGGCGGCTGGTTCACAGTCGGGAAGCCGTCCTTGTCGATGTATAACGTCTCCGGCAAGGTGAAACAGGGCAGATAGCCCCAGCTTTGCGTATGCCCATATGTGGTACTAAAACGGCCATAATAACTGCTGTTTACGCCGCTGAGTGCAACTCCATCATAATAATAATCATTATCAGAAGAGTCGTGGTGATAAGACACATTATCGCTCCGGGTTCTTGTCCATATGTTTGTCCCGAAATCAGTAAAAATATATTCCAGTCTTTTCCTGGCTTCATCGGAGAGCAAAGTTCCTTCGGGTCTTGAAGATAAGCTGTACACGCTTTCGCTTTCTGAAAGTGTGAAGATTGAGGTGCTGAACGTCGTCCTGTGGGCTAAATATTTTGTTTTCCCCATCCAGCCCTTGACGTCAGCGGCAAACTTATGAAAATAAGTAGTGGTGAGCCAATTATAGATGGTACAGGTGTGGGTCTCACCAGACGAGCCAGGATCCGTTATTCCCCATGCAATATCGACTCTTCTGCCAAACTCGCCGACGCTCGACCACGGGCCGCTCTGCGCCGGACTCTCCCGGCAAAACAGCGTCCTTCCCTTGCCGTTCAGGCCGCTCTCGTAGTTGTGGGCCAGCACGTAAAACTTGACTTTCGTGCTGCCTTCCATTAGGTATACAAAGCCATCGCCAATGGCTAAGTTTTTGATCTGCATTCAAATCCTCCTTCCTCTTAAAAATCCGCCCTCGACGCCGCCTTGTTCCATATCCCCGTCAGCTCTACACCATCAAGCGTGTCAAAGGCCGAAACAAAGCTGATGCCGCTTACATCTGTGCCATGCACCATCTCCAACAGTTTGATGCGCACACCGGCGGCCGCAGCGTCCGCCGCCGCGCCGGAGATGGTGAGGGTGTTGTTCACCCTCACGCCGCTCCCCGCCACCAGTCCTGTCACTACAGTGCCGCCCGCGTTGCCCAGCAGCGTTACCTGCACCCGGATGTCTCCGGAAGGCTTCGCCCTGGCGTAAAAGCGGACAAAGCCGTCCCGTGCCTCGCAGTAGGCCGGGCATCCCGCTTCCTGCGCCGCTGCACCGTAGTTGTCCGGGTAGGAGCCGAGAGCCGCATAGCCGGTCTTTGCTTCCGGCACCGGTGCGTCCTGCATCAGGGGCCAAGCTCCCTCTGCCTTCTCCCAGCTCTCCGGCTTCAGAGTCACGAGGCGGCTTCCCCGGTATCCGGCCCCGTCGCCCGCAAGGCCCGGATACAGCACCTCACCGGCGCTGTTGTAGATCGGTTCACTCATTCTTTTACCTCCGCCTTTGCCGTGACGACCACATTTCCGGTCACGGCCTCGATGTTCACGCAGCCCTCTTCGGCATTCCACGCCGTTTCCGTAATGTCCTCGCTGCCCATCTTCACGTTCACCTCGGTCAGGGTGTACCCGCTCTCGGCGGTCAGGGCGGCTTTGTAGGCCCGGCCCTTCGCCACCACGACGGCGGTCTGGTCGGTGGTCACATGGCTCAGCCGGTTCACCACGCTGCACCACACCAGCGCCTGGCTCACCGTCACGCTGCATTCGGCCTTTGCGCCGCCTGCCGTGGCGCTGATGAGCGCGCTGCCCTCGGCCACGCCCCGCACGATGCCGCCGCTCACGGTGGCCACGTCCTCCCGGCTGCTCTGCCACACCACGGTGCGGTCGTCGGCGTTCTCGGGCCGCACGGCAGCTGTCAGGCGGGCCGTGCCGTCCACGCTCAGTTCAAGGGTGCTGCGGTCGAGGGTCACGCTGCTCACCGGCACCCTCGCCGCCTTTACGGTCACGGTGCAGCTGGCCGTCTTGCCGCCCACGCTGGCCCGGATGATGGCAGCGCCCGGCTTCTTGGCCGTCACCACGCCGCCGTCCACCACGGCAGCCTCTTCGTTGGAGCTGGTCCATACGATGCTGCTCTGGGGGATGCTGGTGGGCAGCACCGTGGCCGTCAGGGCGGCGGTCCTGCCCTCCGTCAGCTCCAGCGTCCCGTCGCTCAGCATCAGGCTGGCGGCTCTCAGGCCGTCCTCGGCCACCGTTACGCTGCACGCCGCCTTCACGCCGCCCGCAATGGCCGCGATCTCCGTTGTTCCGGCACAGATAGCCACCGCTTCGCCCCCGGCCACACAGGCCGTCTCCGGGTCGGCGCTGTACCATACCACAGTCTGGTCGGCGCCGGCCGGGCTGACTGTGGCTGTCAGGGCCGCAGTCTCCCCCGGCTTCAGTGTCAGGGCGGTCTGACTCAGGGTCACGGTCTCCACCGGCACCTCGGCCTCCCGCACCCGCACGGCACAGCAGGCGTATTTCCCGCCGCTGGCGGCGAGGATGGCCGCAGCGCCCGGCTTTTTGGCCGTCACGGTGCCGTCGCTCACCTCGGCCACGGTCTCGTCGCTGCTCAGCCACGCCACGTCGCCCTCCGGGTCGGCGGCTGCGTCCAGCACCGCCGTCTCACCCGCCGTCAGGGTCAGGGCGTCGGCGCTCAGGCTCACCCGCTCCACTGCCGGCTTCACCAGCACGGCGCACTCTGCGCTGCACCCGTCTGCCCGGGCCGTGATCCGTGTCCCGCCGGGGGTCTTTGCCGTAATGACGCCGTCCTCCACAGCGGCCACAGCCTCGTCGCTGCTCTCCCACAGCACGGTCTGCTCCGTTGCATTCTCGGGGCTGATCCGGACTCCCAGCGCCGTCCGCTCTCCCGCATACAGGGTCAGGCTGTCCCGGGTCAGCCGCACGGCCTCCACCGGCACCTCGGCCCATACCCCGCTCAGCTGGTCCAGCAGGGTGTCGGCGGTCTTGGTCTGATAGGCGGCTTCCCGCAGCAGACGCATCAGCAGACGGCGCTCCTCCTTTTTCGGGGCAAGGTTCGCCGCCCGGTTCGCTGCCTGAGTGGCGGCGGTGCAGGCATCCAGTGTCTCATTTGCCGCGCCCAGTGCGCTGGCAGCACTCGCTGCCGCAGCTGTGATGTCTGCCTGCGTCCTTGCCGCCGCAAGGGCAGCAGCGTTTTCGGCGTCCTCGGCGCTCATCCGCTCCTTCTGGGTGGCGGCCGCGCCTTTCTGGGCGGCATCCATCGCCGCCTGCGCCGTCTTGGCCGCGTCCTTTGCGGCTGCACCCTCGTTCATGGCCGTGTTCACGGCCTGCTGCACCAGCGCCACAAACTGGGCGTATACGCTGGGGTCTACGTCCTCCACCGTACCCGACAGCCCAATGGTCTCGTAGCAGTCGTATTTCGCCGGGCAGCTCATGGCCGTGTAGCCGTCCGCGCTCTGGGCCAGCAGCATCCACAGCCCCTGCCGGGCGGCAGTAAAGCGTCGGTCGATGGTCACTTCCCGGCTCTCGTCCAGCAGCACCGGCTGGGGCAGCGTGCCGCCCTCCTGCTCGATGTGCAGGGTCACGGCCATCCCGCTCCACTCCTCCGGCAGCGCGAAGCTCAGGCTCTCCACGCCCGCCGTTCCTACGCCGCCCAGATGAAGCACGCCCGGCTCGGCCCTCCAGCCCATCCCGCCGAATCGGTCTTTGATGATCCTTACTTTCATCTTAAATCCTTCTGCCCTCTGTCGCAGGGCCCGCTCTTTTGCGCACTGTCGGGCCTCAGGTGTCCCGCTCAGACTTTCCCGGCCTGCCAAGGCCTCCCCTCGATAGGGGAGGTGGCACGCCGTCAGGCGTGACGGAGAGGTTCTTTCCCTCCCAGCACTCTACCAAAAGCCTACCACGTCCCCTGCTTCAAAACTACTGCGGACTTATTCAAGCCCGCAGTAGTTTTGTAAGGTCTCGCCGCAGGCGAGCACGGGTTGCAGACATACAAAAAGAACGAGCACCCCGGCTCACAGCCAGAGTGCTCGTTCTTTTTCAAAATTGGTTTAGAATATCGTGGTGTCCGATGTCCAGCAGCAGTATGATGGTGTCTCCGTCGTATTGCCATATGACCCGAACATCCATATTGACACTGAATTCGAACAGGTCTGTCGTTCCCTGTATCCGCTTTGTTCGCAGTGACGGGTATAGCGGATCCTGCATCAGCAGTTCCAGCTTCTTTTTCAGCTGTGTCCGTTCTGCTGCCGACAGCCGTTTCACGTTCTTGACGAACCGCTTGGTAAATGTGATCTTGTACGCCATCAGCTCACTCCATCCAACATCTCAAACAGCTCGTCAACGGTATCAAAGACTGGCTGTTCACCGGCTGCGATCTTCGCCTTTGTTTCATTGATCTCGCTGCGCAGCTCGTCCAGATACTTCTTGGGGTACACGGCCACCGGCATGATCTGGATGGTTCCGTCTTTTTCCACGATTTCCAGCTTGTCGCCCTCGTGCAGGCCCAGCCGTGCCACGATGTCCTTCGGGATAGTGATCTGCGACTTGGTCCTCAGCTCTGTCAACATATCTGTCAGCTCCTTTGCATCGTTGGATTTTCCAACTTTCTTACCATCAGTATACGCCAACTGCGCCGAAATATCAAGTCATTCTTATTTCACCTCCTCCCACCAATTTCTCTCGTTCTTCGCCTTCTCGGCCTTCTTGTCCGCAGCGCTCACCCACTGCGCAAAGTCCTTTTCCTCGTACAGCGGGTTTCCGTCTGCGTCCTCGAGGGCCAGCAGCTTCTTCTCCAGCTTCTCCCGGTCGCCGTCGCTTCCGGCCAGATACTCTTCCTTCACGGCCTCGGTGATCTTGCTCTTGATGCTGCCCTTGTCCTTGCCTGCGGTCATCAGGCGGTCAAGCTCCTCCTGCGCGTCCTTTGCCCGGCCATTTTTCACTTCGTCCAGGAGCGCGTCGTATATGCTGCCGTCCTTGCTGCCCGCCACGTCGATGAGCGGCGCCCGCCGGGCCGCGTCCGCTTTGCCCTTGGCTCTGTCCGTCGCGGGGGCGACGTCCAGCCCCTCCCGCAGCTTCTCGAATACGGCCTGCCGGGCCTTTTCCTCCGCCCGGGTCTTTCCGGCGTTCCGGGCCTCGGCCGCCGCCAGTACGTCGGCGTCATACTGCTTCAGCCGCCGCGTCAGCTCACTATCGGCCTTGTCCGTCTTGCCCATCTGCTCCAGCTTCTTCATCGCCGCAGCAGCCTCTTCGCTGTCCCCGCTCTGGATGGCGTTGTACAGCCGGTCGTACTGCCCGGTGGCCGAAGAGGGCGCAGAGTTAAAGCTGAACCCTTCGCCTCTGCCGATGGCCTGTGCATCCTCCCAGTAGCCTTCAAACGCCTGCATCACCTTCCGGATGTTGGCCGCCGGTACGCCGTACAGCTCAAGGCCGCACTGGATGTCCTTCAGCACCGCCTTGTTCAGCTTCTGGTGGTGCGCCGCCAGCTCTTCCTCGCTCATCTCGCCGGTGTCCGTCCGCAGCAGCTTGGCGGTCTTGGTAAAGGCGGCAAACAAATCGTTCACCGCGCTGATGTTGGTGGCGCTCACCACGTCGTAGTCCGCGCCGCTTGCGGCGTTCGAGATAACACTGTAGATCTCCGCTCCGTACAAAAAGTTTCCGGCTGCGCTTTCGGTGTACAGGTCGAAGAACCGCTTGCCCACGCTGGCCGCCGTGATGTCGCCGTTTTCGTCCTGCTCCTTGTCCCACCGGTGGAGCAAAAAGTCCGCGCCGATCTTCATCAGGGCAAACACCGCCGTCTGCACCGCCTGGCTTGCCGCCGCCCGGCGCAGGCCCTGTCCGGCCCGCTGTACCTCGGCCTTGTTCTCGGCGCTCTGGTCGGCAGCATACCGGGCTTTCTGAGCCTTGTAGTCGCCCACGGCGTCGGCCAGGATGCCGTAGTTCTGGAACCGCTGGGTGGTAAACATGGTCAGCGTCTTTACAAACTCGTTGTCGCTGCGCTGGATGCCCGCCCGCTGCATGGTGGTGTAGTTGGGCTGGGTCTCCTCGATGACCCGCTGGTACATCTTGTTCACGGCTTCCCAGTAGGCTTCACTGCCCTTCTCCGCGGCGCCCTCGCTGAACTCCGCTGCGTGGTGCTCCACATACCGCTTCGCGCCCTCCCACAGTGCCGCCACCGTGATCTCGTCCATGCCGGTGATCCAGCCGGTCACGGCAGGCATCGCTTCCGACGCCTTCGCCACAAGGTTTTTGTGCGCGCCGATGGAGCTCATCTCGCCCCGCTTCGTCCCCCGCAGTCGGTATTGCAGCAGGGCGTCTCCGTGCTGACGGATCTCTGCTTCCACCGCGGCCCGCTGCTTGCCCGAGAAATTCTTCACGAAGGGCAGTACCGCCGCCATGGTGTCTGCTCCCAGCACAGCACCCGCCGTGGGCAGGCTGGCCGCCTGCGCGATGGCCACGCCCGGGTTCACGGTCAGGATGGCCCCGGCGTAGTTGCCCCGCATCCTATCCAGCGCCCGGCTCATGGTGCTGCTGCGGTGCCGCTGCCTGGTCTGCAGGTCGGTCAGCAGGTCATTGATGTAGCTTACCGTCTCCCTGCCCCACTTCTCGCCGATGATCTTGTCCTTCAGCACACCGATGCCCTCTGCCGTCTCCACGGTGCTGTTCAGCACCCGCTGCACGTCCCGGATGGGGGCCGCAAGGCCCGCATAGGCCGCCGTGTCCCGCAGGCTCCGGTTCACCACGTTCTGGCACTCTTCCAGCAAAATGGGCTTGTCGCTCTTCACGCGCTCCTTCAAAAAGCCCCTGCCCTCGATGGTGGCATCCATCTTCACGCCCTCGATCTCCGTCGCCAGCGTGCTCCGGTCTACCGCGATGGGGTAGTAGTTCTTCACGGTGGCCCGGTCGTAGCCCAGCAGCTTCATGCTGGTCTCGTTAATGAGGCTCGTGGTGTACCGCCCGAAAAAGTCCTCCATGTCCTTGCACCACGCCCGATCGTAGTCCGTCATAGCGTCCTGTACCGTCTGCAAAATGGTGTCGGCCATGGGGACGCCGTCAGCGCCCACCAGCGTCCCCAGCATCACGGTCTGGCTGCGCTGGTAGGCTCTCTCGATGTTGCCCTTGGCGTACTGGGCGGCGTCCGGCAGGGTCAGGCCGCCGGTCATCAGGTGGTGGCGGCTGTCCTCGTTGCGCAGCAGCATATACAGGCTGCACAGCTGTGCGTGGTTCAGCGGCACGGCATTGCCCTTGCTGTCCTTCAGGCCGATGTCCACCAGCTCCGCCCCCGGCCCGGCAAAAGCCTCCACCTCTTTCAGGTGTTCCTTGCCGGTCACGTTGGCAAACAGGCTTTCGCCTTCCACGAGGATCTCCGTCTGCCGCCGCTGGCCGTCGTTCAGCATCTGCCCCAGCTTCTCCATCTGGCCGTTTTTGGTGTAGCCGCCCAGACGCCGGAACATTCTCGTGCCGCCCAGCATGTCCAGCTGGTAGCGGTTCATCGCGCCCTTCGCCTTCTCAAATTTCTCTCCGAAGCCGTTGCCCTCAGAGTTCAGCACCTCGTGGGCGGCCTTCATGGCCATGCTGTCCACCTCTTCTGCCCTCGCAAGGCTCAGGGTCTTGTTTTCCGTCCGGATCATGTGCAGGGTGCTGGCCGTGATGGCCTTCAGCATCCGCAGCTGGTCCACCGTCATGGGCAGATAGGTGCGGTTCTCCGTCTCCCGGATGCGCTGGCGCAGCCGGTCCCGCAGCTGTTCGGCCTTGTCGCCGTCCGGCAGAGCCTTGGCTTCTTCCAGCTGCTTGTTCAGCCGGTCCAGCTTTGCCTGCTTGCTGGCATTCATGTCGTCCCGCAGCATCTGGATGAGGTTTTCCACGCCGCTGTTCTCCCAGTCGGCGTGGATGCCGGCGTCCATCTCTCCGCTGCGCCGGATGCTGTCCTGCAAAACGGTCAGCTTAATCAGGGCGTTGTTGTTCAGCACTGCCATGTCTGCCAGCTTCGCCACCTCGGCGGCCTGCACGATGAGGTTCTTCTGTACATATTTCCCGGGCTTCGGCCGCAGCACCATCTGGTTGAGCTGGGCGGCATTGTTCCGGATGCTCCGTTTCAGTTCGTCCGCCTTCCGTCCTTCCCGGGCCTTCTGCACCCGCTTTTCGGCCAGTGCCTTGGCCACGGCCACGTCTTCGTCCCGCTGCTGCCGGGCCGTTTCAATGGCGATCGCATTCCTCTGAGCCTGTTTTTCCTGCCACGCTTCGGCCTTGCGCTGGTTCTCGGCCTCCCACTCCATGATCTCGTTTTCCTGTATCAGCAGCTGACGCTCCGCCCGGTCGGCCCGCCGCTGCTCTCCGGCCACCTGCCGGGCCAGATCGTCGATCTGGGAGCGCAGCTGTCGGCGCTCCAGCTTTATCTCGTCCAGCATCTCCTGCCGGGCCTGCTTCATCCGGTTCTTTTCGGCCTTCCATTCTCGCTCGTAGGCCTCCCGCAGAGCAGTCATCTTCTCGTCGAGACCCGCTGCTGTGCTCACCTGTGCGCCCAGCGTTTCCAGATTCTCGTTGAGCTGTCGTTCTGCCCGGCTCACGCTCTTGACCTCGGCGCTCTGGCTGCGGCTGTTTTCCCGCATCCGGTCGGCAAAAGCCTTCCGCTGGGCCTGCTGCACGCTCTTCAGCCCCTTCGTCACCTCAGCCGCACGTTCCTCGCTTCCGGCGGCCATTGCGGCCACTTCACGGTTGTGCTTTAAGATGCCCTCGAAGACCGCCTCGGCGTCGGTCATCTCCGGGTGGCTCATGATGTCGCCGATCATCCGTCCCGCCAGTTCCACCTTGGCGTCCTCGTATTCGGCAGCGTCCGCAAACCGGCTCATCATCTTGGGCTTGATGGTGTCGTGTACGTTCATCAGCACGTCGAGCCATTCCGTGCTCTCCATGCTGGCTGCGCCCGCCACGCCCGCTTCCTGTGCCGCTGAGCGGAAGAGTGCCGCAGCGCTCTCCTTCACGCCGCCCACGGCCCGGGTGTCGTTCACGATGGCCTCGTACTGTTCCGCCGGGTTGCCGTCCCGGTATCCCTCCGCCTGCCGCAGCTTCACGCCGTGGCGCCGGGCCTCGGCCACCGCCTCCGTCCAGCTTCCGTACCGCTTCACAAGCTCGGCCTTGGCCTTGCCGTTCTTGTCCACCGTGTAGGTCAGGTCGTGCAGGTCGGGGTATTCGTTCCACAGCTCCGTGTTCCGGTAGGTCGCCTCATCCAGCACTTCGCCTGCCAGCGTCTCGGCCAGTCCCTGCGCCTTGGCCATGTCCGCGCCCTCCGAGCGCAGATACTCCACCAGCGCCCGCGTCTCGTTTGCCAGCTTCGTCCGGTCGGCCCGGCTGCCGTTGGTCTTGGTCCACCGGATGGCGAGGCTCTCGAGAGCAGCGTCCGAGAGCCGGGTGTTCTTCGTCAGGCCGAAGAACTGGTTCAGGGTATCAAAGGCCGCTGCCTTCTCCGCCAGTACCCGGCTGGCCTGCCGCTGCTGGTTCTGCTTTGCCTCCCGGTCGGCCTGTTCGGCCCGCTGAAAGCGGATGTTTTTCTTTACAGGGGCATCGTTCTGTGTTATAATTTTATTAGCAGGAAAGCTCGGGCGTTCACCGCCCTCCTCGGTTTTGAGTACCGTGTCAGCGCTTTCCTGCTTTTGTTTTATCTGTCCTGCATCATCCAATACTAACGAGCTTCCACCGGAAGCCTCTATTTCTGTAAATGGCACACCTTCAATCTTGACGTTTTGCCCATGATAGGATATACTACCCATAGAACCATAGCGTTGCAGTTCGCTAGGCATTTGGAAGCCTAGTGTCCTAAGTAACGCTGTGGTTCTTTTTTCGTTTTCAGAGGTATACAGCACTTCGCTGTTCCGTACAAATCCCACAGGGTCGTTATCCTTGGTATAAGCACTGGTTGCCTTCTGCATATCCTGGATCACGATTCGATTCTCTACCGGCTGAAGATCCAGCACGCACAGCACGGGTCTGCCGTCCTGCGCTTTCACACTGCCAAACAAAACCAGTCTGGTATTCTGTGAACCGGCACGCCCCTTATTCCGGCTGGAAAGCACCAGAATGGGGTCATCCAAAATTTCCGGAATGCGCTTGATCTCGTTCAATGTCATCTCCGGGTGTTGTTCCAGGATCAGGCTGATTTTATCGCCTTTCATGTAGATGTCATTCTCTCGTGCGCCCAGTCCCTGCAAAGCTTCCGCCGTGCTGCCCAGCACAAAGATTTCCCGGCTGTTTCGTCCGTCACGGTTCCACTCGTCAATGTCCTGTGCATAGCTCGGGTTAATGGAATATCTCACTCCTTTCTTTTCCGCCGCGCTCTCGGTCTTGAGGGCTGCGGCGTTTTCTTTTGCCGTCCGCAGGTTGTCCATGGCCTTTTCTGCGTGGGCGAAATACTCGTCCTGCAAAGTGCGCTTTTCGGCCTCGGCCAGACGCTTCGCCTTCAGGGCGGCGCGGTCGTCCGGGTCGATGGCCAATACCTCCTTCGCCCGGCTGATGAGCGTGTCCAGCATCTGCCGCACCTGCTTCATCACCTTGTGGATGGTGCCGCTCTTGCCTGCGTTCTTCTCTGCCTGCCCGCGCTGGAACGTCACCCAGCGCTTGAAGCTCTCCTCGCTGTCAAAGATGCCCCGCCATGCGTCGGCCACCAGCTCTTCCGCTGCCTGCTCATAGGTCAGGCTTTGGGCGCTGTAATCCCGCAGCTTTGCCCGGATCATCTCGTCCAGGCTTTCGTAGCCGCTGCTCTTCGCCAGATATTCCAGCGCGTGCTCCTGCAAAGTCCGTGCGCCCTCGGCGTCCAGCGCGTTGTACCAGTGGTAGTCCTCGTGCAGCACCGTGCCGAAGATGTCCTGCGCACTGTCGCCGAAGAAGATCCGGGCCGTCTCGGTGTCCACATAGGCCCTGATGTTCCGGTCGTTCTGCAGCACATCCCTCAGCACAGCATCCGTGCCGGTGGCCGCGGCGTTCAGGCTGATGATCTGGCTGGCCGGGTCGCTCTCCTGCCGCATCGTACCCTTGGCGTATACCTCGCCCCTGCCGCTGGTGCTCTCGCTGCCAAGTGTGCCGCCCAGGCCGGCCATCTTTTCGGCGTAGAGCATCCGTTCGCCCTTGCCCTGGGTGTAGGCGATCTCAAGGGCCGTCCGGCCGGCGTCGGTGCTCAGGATGTAGTTGATGTCTGCCGCCGTGCCGCTCATGCTGCCCGCCAGCTCCAGTGCCTGCGCAAAGGTGGCAGCGCCGCTCCGGCCCAGCCGGTACAGCGGCGACGCTGCGGCAGCGTACCGGTCGGTGTCCACCCTGTCCGGCATATTTTTGCTGATGGTCTCGGCTGCCTTGTCCGTCACCCGCCAGCCTTCCAGCGCCCGCTGCACCTCGGCCTCTCGCTGAGTCTTCGGCGCTTCCGGCCGGAGACCCAGAGTCTCCCGCAGCGGGGCGTTCTCGTAGCCGTCGGTTTCAGCTGCGGCGGCAGTCGCTTCACGCACGTTGCCCGGCGCAGCCGTTTCCGGCACGACATCGACGGTTTCTGCGTGAGCATCCCGTACTGTCTGCGGCACACTCGCAGCTTCGCTGGGCAGCTCTGCACTCTGTACAGCAGGCGCAGCTTCGCTTTTCACGTTCTGCTGCGCTGCAATATCTCGCAGCATTCGGCGGGTCGCGCCCGCAGTGTCGGGCAGCGTCACGCCGTAAGCCTGCTCAAAGGCCGCACGGTTTTCCCGGTTCTCGGCGTTCGGCGTAAACAGTCCGATGGTCTTGCCCGTCAGGCTGTTGCTCGCCGCCACTTCGGCAAACTGCCGCACCGCCGGGTTTTCCGACTGCGCAGCAGCCTCGTTTACGCTGCTGTTTACTCCTTCCGTCTGCGCCTGCGGCGCATCCGCGCGCTGCATACTTTCAGTGGAGCTCCGTTCTCGCGCGGCGTCAGCCGACGGGAACGGTGAGAGGTTTTCTTCCTGCCCGCTGATGTTTTCAGTGGCCGCAGGCGCAGCCGGCTGAGAGGGCTCCGCTGCCCGGGCCTCCCACTCCTTCTGCTGGGCAGCGGCCCGCTTCATCCGGTCCATCTGGTCATAATGCTCTGTCTGTCCCAGCAGGCTTGCGTCTCCTCCGTTCAGCTTTGCCAGCCCCGAGCCCACAGCGCCGCCCAACGCGCCGGACGCACCGCCGGAGAGTCCGCTTTCCAGCGCGGTGAGGAAGGTGTCTTTGGTAAACAGGTTCTTCGCCGCCTCGCTGTCCCCCAGCGCAGCGTCAATGGCCATGTCCGCATAGGTCTCCGCAAAGGCCTGCATCGAGTTGTCGATGCCGCCCGAGATGGCCGCAGCCACCGCCGGGTAGCGCTGTGCCAGCTCCGAGCTGCCTGCCAGCCCCTGCACCCAGTCCGCGATCTGTCCTGCCAGCGTGTCCTTCGCGTAGTCCGAGCCCATGGTCTTTGCAAGGTCAGCCGCGCCCACCGAGTTGATGGCCCATCCTGCGCCGAACTTGGCGAGACCGCCGCCCAATGCCTTACCCGCACTCTCGCCCTTCTCCGCGCTCTGGCCCATGGCCTCTGCCGCTCCCTGTGCGCTCAGGACGGGCAGCACTGCCGCCGGGTTCACGCCCGCCACAGCCAGGTTCTCCGCCGCGCTGGTCACGGCCCCCGCCACGGCCCGCTGGGTCGGGCTCAGGCCGCTCTGGGCCGCAGCCGTCAGCTGCTGCCCGCGGTCGTAGAGCTGGTAGCCCACGCTCTGGTTCTTGTCGATGCCGTCGCTCACTTCCAGCCCCGCCAGCCGCTGGCGCATCTCCCGAATCTCCTTGGAGTTGTACCCCATCGAGATGAGCTCCCGGTTCCGGCTCTCCGGCCAGGTAGGATTATAATCCATGTCCACGTCGGTCAAAAGGTCGAAAAGACTCTGGGCGTGTTCGTCGCCCTTTACCTCCTGCTCCACCTGTTTCCAGTTTTTCAGGGTGGCGTCGATGTTCTTTCCCGCCTGTACGCCGTACTCCGCGCCCAGCACCGGGGCAGCGGCCACCGTGTCCGTGATGCCGCCGATGGTGTTCGCCGCCCGGCGCGCATACCGCTGCCATGCTGGGATGGCGTCCAGCGCAGCGTTCATCTTCCGGGCCTCGTCGATCTGCGCCTGTGTCCAGCCGCCCTTCTGGATCAGGTCGGCGTCCGTGTACGCGCCGTGGGTGTTGTCCACCCGCCGCACCGCGTCGGCCAGATTCTTGTTGTCCCCGGTGTCCAGCCACTGGTTGATCCGGTCAAACTCGTCCGGTACACTGTCCTTGGCAAAGCTGGCTCTCAGCTCCTGCGCCGGGCCGCTGCCGTAGGCCATGGCCCCGCTGCCCACGTTCTCCAGCACGTTCCCGCTCTTCGCCGGAACGCCCCATTTCTGCCCCATGTCCAGCGCCCGGGCTGCCGCTTCCGGCATCTGCCGCGCAGGGCCGCTGCCGCTGTCCTCTGTAGCAGCGCCCGCCATTTTACGCCCCACAGAGCTTCCAGCGTCCAGCGGAAACTTGCCCGACACGCCAGTGGCGCTTTGCGCCCGGGTTGCGGCGCGCAGCGCCTGAGAGGGTTCGTTCCTCGCATCCACCTCCCCCATGTCGCTGGCGTGCCGCTCGGTGTACTGCTGCAGGGCTCTGGCCCGGATGATGTCCGGGTCAGTCTTCTTTGCAGCCTGCTCTTTCGTATCTGCCTTCTGGCTGTTCGTTCCCTTTGCCAGCGCTGCAATGTCATTCGCTGTCCATTTTTTCTGGTTGTTGCTTCCCTGCGCCAGCCTGTTAATATCTGCTGCCGTCCAAGCCATGTTTATCGTCCTCCCGGTCTCTCGTTCTCATTCAAATCGGAGAAACGAGAAAAAAGCGTTTAGCGAAGCGGCTAGCTTTTTTCCGTTTCGACCTCTCCTTTGGGGTCTGAAAGGGGCGAGCAGCCCCTTTCCCGTGCCTCCCGCGCCTCGGAAGTAGCGGGTGCTTTTCTGGTTCTCTTTTGGCACGCAAAAGAGAACGTATCTCGCGGTCAAAGCCCGGCCCGATTAAAGATTTCAGCAATTTCTTCGTTGCTGTATCCCTCATGCTGAAGCTTTACTGTAATGGCACTGCCGTTCATGCCACGCTGCGCATAACCCGCCACACGGTTCAGCACGTCATCTGTAATACTCTTCATCCCGTTTGTCGGGGTTTCCAGCAGTCCACCTTCCTGTAAAATTCTTTCATAAATATCCTTTGCCGGGTTATCGTTGTTGTAACTTCCGTACTTTTCCGCAGCAGTCAACAGATTATTTGCACTCCATTTGATGCCATCACTTTTGTCCCCGCTGCTTTTCGTTCTGCTGCCCGAAGAGCCGCCCGTGCTTCCTGCGCTCTTTTTTGCCGGCGCCGTTGCAAGCTGCCGTCCTGCGATCGTCCTGTAATTCCCCACAGAGTTCGGATCCAGGCCGTACAGTTCCAGCACCGCCCGTGCGGCCTCGTCGCTGCCGCTGCCTGCCAGCCCGGCTGCGGTCGTGAGCGCACCCGCCTTGTCTGCGCGGGTGATGGGTGCGCCGCTGTAATTGTCGAAGATTCCGGTATCCAGACCATACCGGCCCAGCACGGCGTTCGCGGCATCGCCCGCTCCCTGCTGGTACAGGTTGAACGCCTGCTCGTAGGCATTCAGTGCATCGCTCTGGCCGGTGCGCTCTTTGTTGTACTCCCACTGTTCCCGGGCAAACTCGTTCTCCCACTGCTGCTGGGTGTATCCCTTGTAGGTGTCGTAGGCCGTCAGACCGGCTCTGCCTACACTCTTCGCTATCTCCCACAGGTTCGAGAGGAAATCGCTCTTCTCCTGCGCCGCCTGGTCTGCCCGGCTCTTCTTGTAGTCCCGCCAGTCCTGCGCGTTGGCCACAGCCCCCTGATGCTCCGCCGCCTCGAGGCTGTCCTGATTCTGCAGCGCACTCAGCAGCCCCGAGAGGCCGTTCTGCTTCAGCTGGTACATGGTCAGGGCCTTGTCCCGCAGCCCGGCCAGCCCGCTGTCCACGTTGGCCATGGCCTGCTGGTAGCCCTGCTGGGCCACGCTGTTTGCATAGCTGGAGCCGTACCCGCCGCTCAGCGCGGCAGCGCCCGCAGCGGCGTTCTCGGCCGCCGCCCTGGCGTTCGCCTGCGCGCCCGCGCGGTACTGCCGGTAGAGTTCGCTGTCCGTGCCTACGTCATAGCCCGCATTGCTGGCCGCGCCCATGCTGTCCAGCGCCTCGTTGATCCGGTCGGTGTAGTTGCTCTGGTACGCCCCCGGTATCGCGTTCTCCGCTTCCTTCTGTGCCGCCTGCGCGTCCCTGTATCTCTTAAAAACTCCCATCTTTCAAATCCTTTCCTTGATTCTTGACTGTCCGGGTTGCGGCTCCCAGCGTCTGCCGCGCTGCCGCTTGCATCCCGCTGGCCGCGGCCCCAACAGCTCCCCCCTGCTTCCGCCACTGGCGCTCGGGTTGCGTTTGCTGCTTTTTCTTCAGCCCCTTGGCGGGGACTTTGAAAAAGCAGAACGCTGCCCTAGCCTCGCCTCCCTTCATCTGCCGCTGGCAGCGGTCGGCTCCGCTACAGTCGTCGCCGTTGCCCTTCCCGGGCAGGGCGCTTTATTTTTAGAGCAAAAACGGCAGCAGGCTTGCGGCAACGCTCAGGATCGTCCCAAAGAGGCCCGTCCCCCGGCTCTTCTTCGCCTGGCTTTCGCTGGCCGCCTGATTGTACGCGCTCTGATAGTAGTTGCGCTGGTTCTCCCAGTTCTGGTAGTTGGTCTGGTACTTCTCGTAGTCCTGTGCCTCGGCCTGCTGGTATCCGCTCAGCTGGTTCTGCAGGTCGCTCTTTTTCTGGGTGTACTGGTTCAGCGCCTGGCTGTACAGACTGTTGGTGGCGCTGCTCAGGCCCGCCATGGCGTTCTGGTAGGCGCTCTGGCCCGCCTGGGTGCCGTAGCTGGAGCCGTACCCGCCCGAGATGGCGCTGGCGTTGGCCTGTGCATTCTCGTTGGCCAGCTTCGCCTGCCGGGTGTAGCTGTTCTTGTACTGCTCGTAGGCCGCATCCCGGGTGGGGTCGTAGCTAAAATCCTTCATCCCGTCCAGCTTGCCCATCACGCCGTCGATCTTGTCCTTGTATTTGCTGGTGTAGTCGCCCGGCTTCTTCGCCTCCCACGCATCCAGCTGCGCTCTCGCATTGCTCAAACTGCTCATAATTACACTCCTTCCTTTAAGAAAGGCTCCCCTCGCTAGGGGAGCTGCTTCGCAGCGCCGCCGTCAGGCGGACTGCAAAGCTGAGAGGTTTTCTTCCCGGCTGCTGCCGTTTCTAAAGGCCCTCTCTCGCCTTATTTCAGCTTCTCCTGTAAATCCCCCGAGAGGTTCTCGGTGTCAATGTTGCTCAAAATGTATTCCAGCTGCTCCTGCATCTGGTACAGATAATTTCTCAGCTCCCGGGCGCTGGCCGTATCCAGCCCATCCAGCCTCGGCATGGAGATCTTCGAAAGTCCCACAATGCTTGCCATAGTTTCGCTCCTTTCTGCCCTCTGTCGCAGGGCACTACATTTTATGCCAAGTCAGGCTTCAGGTGTCTAGCTCAGACCTGCCCGGCCTGCCAATGGCTCCCCTCTTAGGGGAGCTGGCGCGAAGCGCCTGAGAGGTCCTGCCGGGCGAGCGTTCTTCCAAAGGCTCTACCTTTTCGGCATCGCACCACTCACTCTTCCGCCCTCGCTGCTGCTCAGCGTCATGGCGATGCTCCTCACTGCGATCTGCCCTTTTCCGGTCAGGCGCAGCCGCATGGTGTCGTGCCGGGTCGGGACAAAGGGCAGGTTCACCTGCACCCGCCTGTCCCGGGTGTCCACCCGGCCCTTTTCTTCCCACTCGCCGCCGTCGAAGCTGGCCCACAGCGTCACTACCGTCCGCTCCATCGCGTCCAGCCGCACCGTCACCCGGCTGCAATACTTGTCGTCCGGGTCTCCGAGTCCGATGTCGCCGGTCACGGCCTCGTATTCCACCGTGTCCTCTTCGCCGCCGGCTTCCCGGCTCCCGTCTGCGGCCCAGATGGCCTCTTTGTCCCAGAGGTAGAGCTGCCGCCCGGTGGAGCACATGGCCCAGCCGGTGGCGTCCTCCTCGTGCCAGAGTCCCTTTTCTGTGTCGTAGACCAGCAGCCTCTGCCCGCCGGGGCTTTCGGTGTGCAGGTAGTACCGTCCCACCAGCCCGCCGGCAGCTGCTCTCGTCACATGGCTGAGGCTCTCTTCGTCCAGCGAGGCCGACACCTTGGTGGGCAGGCTGCCGTCCCACGCCATGACGCCGTCCATCGAGAGGTAGTACAGTGTCTCGTTGATGACGCAGAGGCTCTGGTGGGCGCCCTTGGCCACGCCCGAGCACTGGATGCTGCTCATCTGGTAGTCGCTGGGCTTGGTGCCGTAGAGCTTGTGCAGGCCGTTCTCCTTGAAGAAAAGCACGTATCCCATGCAGGTAGCCGCGCCGGTAAAGGCCCCGTCGCTGCCCACGGTCACGGCGTAGCTGTCCGCCGCCGTGCCGCGATAGGAGAACCAGTTGGTGGCGTCGCCCAGCTTGCAGGCATAAATGACGTTCTCGGTACTTGAGCAGCCCCACACCCGGTTGTTGTGCTCCGTCAGCCAGTCCAGATCCGGCACCCGCCGCTGGGCCGTTACGTCCGGGAAAGGCCCGTCGAAGGTCTGGGTGGTCTTGCCGTCCATGGCCGTCCACACCACGCTCTGGCCCGTCACCACACAGGTGCCGTAGTACAAAACGCTCTCAATGTCCGGCGTAATGGAGAGGATCACGGAGTCCCCGGCCACGTCGTCCACCGCCACATCCCCGCCGAAATCGGCAGAATAAGCGTTCTTCACCACGCTGGGGATGCCCGTCAGGGTCACAGTGTCCCCGGCCTTGAACGCTTTGCCCAGCCCCTCGCAGGTCACACGGCAGTAGTTCAGCAGGATGTTCTGCCACCCGCCCGCCGTGCTGTAGAGCTTCAGGGCGTCGCGGTAGCTCCACGGGGCATCTTCGGCCTGCTTGAGCCAGACGTCGCCGTTCTCGGGGTTTTCCGGCTCGGTCGCGCCGAATTTGTTCGGCGTGTATACCACGCCCGCAGCGTCGCAGGGGGTCACAGTCAGGCTTTTGCCTCCCTGCTGCCAGCCGGACCCCAGCGCACTCAGCGTCCCCGCTGCGGTGTCAAAGGACATCTTATCCGGCCAGATGAGCACCTTGGTCCCCATGCCCACCATCTTCTTCTCGCCGTCCGTCAGGGCGTCCTTCAGCTCCACGGTGTCGCCGCCGTCGTCCGGGGCATACCGCAGGGTCGTGCCTTCCACGGTCACAAGGCCGTTCAGGTGATACATCCCGTTCATCCCGGCTGCGTCCCGCACTTTCCGCCGGGGCTTGCGGGTCTCGAGGGCCGGGTATCCCCGCGAAGAAAAGTTCTTCTCCCTGCTCAGCTCTGCCTCGCTGCAGGCATACCCCTCGTTCAGCCCGCCGAACACCCGCAGCAGCTGCCGCTGGCTGTTGATCTGATTCAGGTTCGTCACGTCATCAGCCTCCCGCCGCCTACCGGCATATAATTCCGCCTCACCCACGCCGCAAACTCCTGCACATAGCTCGTGTAGAGCTGCAATTCGTTCGCCGCCCGGGCCGTCTCGCCGAGGGCGAGGTCCATCTGCGCCGCCAGCCAGTGGGGGTAGAGCACTTCCGCCGCGCCGTCTGCCAGCAGCGGCGTGTCGTATTCCAACCCCTCCTCCCACAAAATGTCCGCGCCGCGACCCTCAAAGTCGCCGCCGGTGTCGCTGCGCTCCACCACGTTCCGCCGCAAGCCGCTGTCGGCCTGCCGCAGCCACAGCTGCTTCATCTCGTCCGAAAAGCTGTTGTTCGGCCTCAGCTCGTCGGCCATCCGTATCGCTTCGCCTGCTGTCATAAAACCTCCAAAACAAAATCCCCCGGCGCAGCAAGCGCCTGCAAGCTGTACCGGGGGAAATATCAAATGGTCATCATCTGCGTACCGGCCGCCGCCTGCATGGCCTGGCTCTTCCGGGCCGCCTCGGCGTCCTGTTTGATGCTGTGCTCCAGCACCTCGGCCACAGCCTTCGGCACCTTCACGTCCATGCCGCGCTGGATGAGGTAGCTGTCGCCGTTGACGCCCACGAACACCGGTGCCGAGTAGCGGTCGTCATCCTTGAACAGGTGGATGGTCACCATGCCGTCGTCCTTTGCTTCGTTCTTTGCCTCGGCCATCGCCTCGGTCTTCTCCACAGTCTCCACCGCGTTCTCCACGGCCTGGGCCGCAGCAGTCTCTTTCTTAGTCGCCATAGTATCCTTCTTTCTGCCCTCTGTCGCAGGGCTCTCCATTTTACGTCATCTTAGACCTCAGTCATCCAGCTTAAACCTGCCCGGCCTGCCAAGGCCTCCCCTCGATAGGGGAGGTGGCACGCCGCAGGCGTGACGGAGAGGTTTAATTCGCCTTCGCCTTCGCGCTGTACTTCGGGCTGACGCTCTCGATGCGCACCATGTACTGCTCACACAGCCGCTCTGCGGTCTTGATAGCCTTCCAGCCCACGGACGCGCGCTGGTTCAGCGGGTCTTCGCCTGCGCCCAGCTGCTTGACGATGTGCTGCAGGCCGCCGCCCTCTACCTCGGTCACAGCGTAGGCGTGAGCCGCCAGCACCAGAGTGCCGAACACGGCCAGACCGCTCGGGCAGCCGGTGCCGGTCCAGATCTTCGCCTCGCTGGTCTCGATGAAGCGCACACCGGCCAGCTTGCCGATCTCGCCGTTGTAGATGTTCTCGGGGGTAGAGTACTTGTGGACGTCGATCCACTCCGGGTTGCGGCGCAGGTCATACGCCACATAGGGGTGGACGATGGCCACATAGCTCTCGCCGATGGCGTCGGCGTTCTGGGCCTTCAGGGCGGTGGCCGCCTGATCGATAAGATCCGGCGTCAGCACACTGGCGGTGGTCAGATTGGCGCGGCTGGTCACCGCGGTGTCGCCCGCCGGCGCGTAGATGACGTTGGTGCCGCCCGCCAGCACCTCGCGGGTCACGGTGTCCAGCGTACGGCCCGCCTGAGATGCCAGTACCTTGGTCGCTTGGGTGATGTTGTTGTCGATGGCGGTCAGCTGCAGCACGTCGGTGATGGCTGCCCAGCCGCCGTACTGCTTCACGGTGGCGGTCATGGGGGTGACGGTCAGAGCCTGAGCGTTGGGGGTCACGCCCTCGGTCAGAGGCTCGGTGGCCTTGGGCAGGCTCTCGTACTTGCGGAACTCGATGGTCTTGCCGTTGTTGGCCGGGATGGGGTACTTGTCGCCGAACTGGTCATGCACCAGCAGCGGCTCCGCCTGGTCCAGCAGACGCTTCTCGTAGTAGGTCTTCATTTCGGCGCTCATGCCGGTCGCGCCGGTGTGGTTTGCAGGCTGCGCAAACAGCTGCAGATTCATGTGGATTTTCATGTTTCTTACTCCCTTCGTTTACTCATGTGCTTTATTGAGAGGCTTCCGCTTTCCGGATCTTCCCTCAAGAACGGTGAGAGGTTTTCTTTCGGTCAGCAGCGCCTTCCGGTTAAAAAGTGATGATCTGTCCCCGCATGGCGCGGCGTTCCAGCTCTTCGCACTGCTGGGGCGTCAGCTTGGAGACGTCGGTCTTCAGCACCGCCGCACCGCCGGGGTTGGTGCCGTTCTCGCTGGGCCGTGCGCCCCGCTGGCGGATCCGGGCCTCCACGCCTTTCTCGACGGTCTTGGCCGTCTGGGTGGTGCGCCGGGCCATGATGTCGTCAAAGTAGCGGGCCTTGTAGGCGTCCTCCATCTTCACGCCCAGCTTGAGCATCTGGGCAAAATCCGGGTCGGCCAGCGCCGTCTTGATGTCAAAGCCCGGGTCCTCGGCCCGGATGCGCTCCGCAGCGGCGTCCCACTCCTGCTGGATGGCTTCCATCTTTGCGGCCTCCGCCCGCTGCTGCTCAGCGGCGCGGTGCTTGGCGTTCTCGCTTTCCAGCGCGTCCATCTCCTTGGCCAGCTGGACGCTGATGCCCTTCTTCATGGCCATGTCTTCGTAGTAGGCGTCGTCCTTCACGACGCCGCCCTCCACGGCCGCAGCCAGTGCCTCGTAGTCGCCGGGAGCAGTGCCGTACTTCTGGCCCAGAGCGTTCAGGATCCGCCCCACCGGCCCCTGCTCGTTCAGGATGCTGTCGTAGGCTTTCTGGGTAGCCTGCACGATCATCTCGCCAAACTCCCGGTTGTACTCGCCCCGCATCAGCTCGCCAAACGCTTTCCGGTGCGCCTCCGGGTCGGTGCTGCTCTTGTCTGCCGCACCGTCCTGTTCCTCGCCTTCAGCAGCATCTTCCTCTGCGTCCGGCTCTTCCGCCAGGCTCAGCATCTCATCCACCTCAGCGGCAGCAGCCTCCCGGCCTTTGCCCTGGGCGGGGGCAGACGCCGCCTTTTCTGCCGCCGCGGGGGCGGCACCATCGCCGCCAGCGCTGCCGTCACCCGCACCGGCACCGCCCTCCGCAAACAGCTGCAAGTCCACTTTCGGCGCGCACCTGCAGTTCTCCTTGAAGCTCACGTTCTCCGGGTACTGCTCTGCCAACAGAGTCAGGCCATCGGCCACAAGCTCGAACTTGTCCCGCATGAGGACGCTGTCGCCCGCCTCTACGCTCACCACCGGGCCGTCCTTGCCCTGATAGATGCAGCTCGAGGTGTATTCGTCCTCCGCAGCGCTGTACGCCAGCGTCTGCATCAGGCAGCTCACCGCAGCACATACGATGTCCTGCCCCGCCGGGGCACATCCCGCGTGGCCCTCGGCCCTCATCGTCAGCTTCCCGCCCTCCGGGTCTGCTTCGTAGATAATTTTGATCATGTAGAACCTCCTCACTTATTCGGGTTGTTGATGTTCATCGCCCTCTCGGCAGCTTTCGTGGCCAGCGGGTTCGTTCCGCCGCCCACCCGTCCGCCCAGAGAGTTCGTTACCGTCTTCGCGCTGGTCTCTCCACCGCCGCCTCCGCCGGCCATGGCAGCGGCCGCAGCACCGGCCTGTTCGCTCAGGTTCGAGCCGTTCTGCTGGTCGATGACCGCCGCCATCTGCTGGATCTGTGCCATCGCCTGCTGCAGCTGCTGGTACAGAGTGCCGTTCTGGGCTACCCGCTGACGTACCTTCTCGATGCCCTCGAAGTCCATCATGTCCAGACACGCCAGCGCGGCGTCGGCGTTGGCCGGAGCAAAGAATCCCAGCTGGTAGCACTCCTTCGCCGTCTCGTTCTGGGAGAGGCGGCTGAAGGTGCTCTTCTTTGCCGCGCTCACCGTGATGTCGAACACCGGCTCATGGGCGCCCAGCTCCACGCCGCCCACGCTCTCCACCGGCTGCGGCCGCAGCATCTGGCCGGAAAATTCCCGGTACTCCGTGCCGCCCTGCTGGCCGGTGATGCGGTAGACCCGCTCTTCGTCGTAGAACTGCCGCATCAGATCGATGATGAAGTAGCATTCTTTTGCAAAGGAGCGGTAAGAGCTCTTCAGCATATCCCGGCTGAGCTTCGAGCCTGCTTCCTGTAATGCTGCGATGGCCGAGGCCGCCGTCAGGCCGCTGGTTGCGCCGCCCTGGTTCACGTCCCGGTTGCCGCTGATCTCCTTCAGCTCGGCCACGCGGTTCTGCTGGTAGGCGATGGTGTTGGAGGGCAGCGGGGCGGTATCCAGCTCCATAAAGCCCCGCTCGTCCAGCCGTCCCGTGATATGCACCACATCTTTCGCCGTGTCCAGCAGCTCGTCCTCGTTCACGCCCGCCGTGTCCGAGATAAGGTAGCGTTTCTTGGCCGCTGCCAGCGTGTTCTCGTCCATGGCCTGGGTCATCCGGTCGATGGCGTCCTGGGTGTCCTTCATCACGTCGATGTACCCGAAGCCCGCCGGGCTGTTCTCTTCCACAAAGAGCGGGTCGAACACAAAGGGATATTTTCCGTGGTCGTAGAAGCCCGTCTCGGCCATCGCCGGGTCGTTCTCGCTGGCGTAGAGCACCACGCCGTTGCAGAACTTGCAGTAATGCACCACAGTCTGACCGCCGGGCTTCTCCCGCTTGTAATACCAGTCCACCACCACGCTCTTTTCGCTGGTGTCGATGTTCCGGTTGCTGACGTACTGCCCCACGGTGATGCCGCTGCTGCCCGCCTTGCCCTCCAGCTGCGGCCACCGGGCCGCCAGACGGTCGTTGTCGGCCAGTGCCAGCGAGAAAAAGTTTGCCGAGTCCTGGATGTCCTCCACGCCCGGCTCCCAGTAGAGCATCAGAAGATCCATGCTCCGGATGGCGATGTCCCCAAGGCCCTCCCGCAGCGCCGGGTCCCAGAAGATGCCCTTGACGCCGGTACCCTGCTTGAGCTTACGCCACCAGGTGTCGCTGTACACGCTCTCGTAGTCCGCCTGTTCCAGCACCACCGGCAGGATGTCGGAGAGGAGCTTTGCGGTCTCCTCGTCGTCCTGCGCCCTCGGCAGCACGTTGGGCTCCGGGTAGTTGTCCATGGCGTCGGCGTGTTTGTTGGCGATGGAGTTGAACAGCCACCCCGTGCTGGGAGCACGCTTGCCCTCCATCACCCGGTTGCCGTACTGCTTCCAGTGGCCCAGCTTGTACCATTCCTCGTTGTCGATGATCCGCTTGTCGAGACTGGCCTTGGCCGATTTGTACTTTTCGAGGATGGCCATCGCCTCGCTGATCTCCTTCTCGCCGATCGCCGGTTCACCATCCAGCACCCCGGCCAGACTGACTCCTTCTGTCTGTGCCTGTGGCTCGTTGTCGGCGGCCGCCGCCATCATATCTGTTTCTCTTTCGTTCAACTGTTCTCACCTTCTAAAGCCTGAAATCCTCGGCAAAGCCGTAAATCGGAGAAACGAGAAAAAAGCGTTTAGCGAAGCGGCTAGCTTTTTTCCGTTTCGACTACTCCTTTGGGGTCTGAAAGGGGCGAGCAGCCCCTTTCTCGTGGATCCAGCGCGTCGAAATCGCTGGTGGTTTTCTGGTTCTCTTTTGACATCAAAAGAGAACATTAGCCTTAATGCAAAAGTGCTCTGACCTGCGCGGAGCGCAAAACAATTCAGATCCTCATAAACCTCGTCTTATCCTTCCTCGGGTCCATATCCAGCGGGTCGTCCAGCATGGGCGGCGGCTGGGTGTGCTTTGCGGCGCTGATGGGGTTCTCCATCAGCACATACCGGCACTCGTCGTAGATGTGGTCTTCCTGCGTGGTGTCGATGTCCTCCACATTGCTCTCGTCATAGACGAGGTTCGGGATGGTGCGGATGAAGTGCTTGCAGGTGTTGAAGACCTGCAGCATCGGCCGCCCGTCCTCGTTGAACGCCAGCCGATAGTGAAACTGCATCTTTCCCGCCAGACGGGTGTGGTCGCCGGGCATCCAGTGCAGAAAGTTCGGGCTTTTCTCCTGCATGTCCGCGATGCTCTCGCCCCGGCTCTCGTCGAAGATGGCCGGGTCGGCCACGCCCAGAATGACCCGGCCTTTCAGCAGCGGGTCGTTCTGCTCCGCCTCCCGGATCATCCGTGCCTGCTCCATCGGATCCTTTCTCAGGCCCTCGTTGGGCGTTCCGGTGCAGCCGTAAAGCTCCTTGATGCGGTAGAGCCGCCCGTGCTCGTCCGCTGCGTACCACCCCACCGAGAATGGCTTCGAGAAACCGAAGTCGTATCCCCGCCAGATCTTCCAGTGCTCCGGGATGGGGAACGGTTCGATGACGTGGGTCCAGCGCTGGTCCTTGTAGTGGTTCGGGTCGTTCCGCCACTCGGTGAACACCTGTCCCGAAAAGCTGTCCCAGTTTCCGTAGAGCAGCGCCTGCTTTTCAGCCTCCGGCAGCGAGGCCAGTGTGCCGATGTAGCCCGGGTCGTTTTCCAGCAGCGCCGGATTGTCAAAGACGGTGGACGGGATAAAGATGCGGGTGCGCCGCCGGGTGATCTCTTTCCCTTCCGGCGCTTTTACCTTCACCAGCTGCACCATCCGCGTCCCAGCAGGTGCCGGACTGATGAACCGTGCCTTCACCCAGCCATGCCCTACGCCGCCGGGGTTTGCCGTGGCCCGGATGTACACCCGGGTGCCGGGGCCGGAAGGGCGGTTGCGGCTCATGACATAGCTGTACTCGTCCCAGGTAAAGTGGGTCAGCTCGTCCACGCCGATAAAGTCGAAGGCTTTGCCCTGATAGTTGTACTTGTCCTGTGTGTGGTTCAGGCTGCCGAAGTAGATCTTCGCCCCGCTGGGGAAGGTCCAGCAGTGGCTCGAGCCGTTGTACCTCGCTTTGGGAAACACCGGCTTGTAGTACCGCATGGTCTTGTCGATGAGCTCCGAAAGCTGCGGGTAAGTCTTGCGCAGGATGAGCGCCCGGTAGTGCGGGATGTGTACCTGCCGCAGTGCCTCGATGATCAGTGCGTCGCTCTTCCCGCCGCCAGCAGCACCCCCATACAGAGCCTCGTCCTCGGTGCGCGCCATAAAAGCTGCCTGCCTCGGCTGCGGCGACCAGATCACGGGGCGTCCTCCGCGCCTTTTCTCCTCCACTCTGTCTGCCTCCCCTCTGTCGCAAGGCCCGGTGCTTCACGCCCCGCCAAGCTCTTCTTGTCCCGCTCAGACTTCCCCGGTCTGCCAAAGGCTCACCCCTCTGGGGGAGCTGTCGGCGCAGCCGACTGAGAGGGCTACTCCACCATCACCTCCGGCCCTTTTTCTTCCCGGCTCTCGGCCCCGATCTCCACCAGCGGTGGGGCATCGCCCTCGCTCTGGCTCTGGCCGGGTACCATTGCCGCAGCCTTTTCGGCCACGGTCATCAGCACGGTGGCCATGGCGGCTGCATTTTTGTCGCTCATCACGCGCTCACCGTACCGCTCGAGCTGAGCGTCCAGCAGTTTTCGCTCTTCGCTGTCCAGCTGCCGGTCATAGCTGTCCTCGGCAGCGTACAGCACAAGCCCCGTCTCCGTGGCGTCCGCCAGCTCCTCGGCGTCGCTCTTGAGCAGTGTGCCGACTGCAAAGCAGCGGGCGCGGGTGTCTTCGTCCAGTTTCCGATGGAGCTTGGCCCGTACCTGCGCGGCCCGCTGGCTCTCGTCCACACGGCTCTGCAAATAGCTCACCTGCGCCCTCGCCCCGAGGCTGGCCCGGATGGCGATCTCCCGCGCAGCAGCCTGCCGCTCTTTTGCAAAGGCGTCACTCCGGCCGGCTTCCTCGGCCATCCAGCTGCGGATGGTGCTCTCCGGTACGCCGTACCGCCGGGCTACCGCACAGATGGAGCCGGACGACAGCATGGCCATCAGCACCTCGGCCCGCACTTTCGGTGGGTATTTCTGCCCCCGCCGGGTTCCCTTCACCGTGTTTTTGCAATACCTGCGCCCTGCCATGCTCCGCCTCCCCTCTGTCGCAAGGCCCACGCTTTTGCGCTTCGTCGGGCCTGTTTCGTCCCGCTCAGGCCTGCCCGGTCTGCCAAGGGCTCCCCTCGGTAGGGGAGCTGGCGAGCGAAGCGAGACTGAGAGGTTCTTCCTTCTCAGCCTACCACGCCTCACGGGGCAAAACTACTGCGGACATTTTGCCCGCAGCAGTTTCTTGTATGGCAAACAGGCCGGGTCTCCCCAGCCATCCTTCGAGAAAGGCTCCCCTCGCCAGGGGAGCTGCTTTGCAGCGCCGCCGTCAGGCGGACTGCAAGGCTGAGAGGTTTTCCTCTCACATCAGCCCTGCCGCCGCCGCGTACACTGCCACGGTGCTCAGTGCTTCCAGCTCCTTGTGGTAGTAGGTTGTCCGCCCGATGTGCAGCTTCGCCACCACCCGCTCCTCCGGCATCCCGTCCAGATACCGCAGCTGTAAAAGCCGCCTGCATACCGGGTCTTCGGCCTCGTAGTAGTCCATCGCCAGCGCGATCACACCCGCCCAGTCGCTTTTTCCCTGTCCACAAGCCCGCAGCTCCGCCCGCACCCGTCGTTTCTGCTCCCTGGTCAATCCCTCGCCGCCTTTCTTCCGCGCGCGTTAAAACGCAAAATACCGGTACTTTGTCTGTCAGGTGCGAACTTTCGCACCCTCCCGCTTTACCATCACCACATAGCAGCGCAGCTCGTCTGCGTCCCATCCCTCTTTTTCGTCGCCCGGCGCTTCCGGCTCCGGCACGACGCACCGCACAAACTTCCAGCCCGGGTATCTCTGTTCCCACCAGTAGGCGTTGTCCTTGCAGTCGGTGCAGCCTTTGCGCAGCTGCTTGCGGCTCCATCGGGTATCGTTGGGGGTGTGCTCCACCGGCAGCGTCAGGTTCCGGGTCTCATACCACCGCATCTGCCCGTGCTTCTCGAAGTATGTGATCAGGTCATCCAGCCTGTTTTGCAGATTTAACCGGTCGGCGTTGGCTGTGCCGAGGCTCTCCACGCTGCCGTCCGGCCAGCGCACGGCCCACTTGTCCTCCAGCAGCTGCCGGAAGTCGGCGTTCTGCCGCATGGTCAGTCCTTTGCACTCCACCAGCAGATGATGGTGGTAGCGCCCGCTCTTTCGGCCGCAGCCGGTCAGGCCCATCACCCGTAGCTCAGCGCTCGGGCCGTATAGCTTTGCGATGGCAGCCTTCACCCGCCGGATGTAGTTGCGCAGATCTCGCTGGGCCTGCTCCATGCTCTCCGGCAAAAAGGCGTCTATGTAGGTCAGGGTCAGGTAAAAGCCCAACACGGTGAAGTTGGCGTTGGCTTTCTGTACCCTCCACCGGTGTGCGTGCTGGGCGTTCCGCTTCTTCTGCCGCTCGCTGCTGGGTCTGCCCTTCTTCCGGCGCTTGGCTGCGTGCTCCTCCGGTGTGATGCGGTAGAGGTCCACCTCCATGTACCCCTCTCCGCAGAGTGTTTTCTTCTCCCGGGTATAGCTCTTCTTCATCCTGTACCCTCCTGCTGCCTTGAGCTGGTAGTGTAGTTTTCTCTTCCGTGGTCATCACCGTCACAGAAATAACGGGTATACGAGCTCCCCAAAGCGCCCGCCCGGACGCTTCATTTAAGAAAGGCTCCCCTACCGAGGGGAGCTGCGTTCTCGCGCGGCCAAAGGCCGACGGGAACGCTGAGAGGTTCACTTTTATATAAACCGATATGCCTGCCGCCGAGCCTCCTCAGCAGCACCCATCTCGCCTTATATTTTTTGTCGAAGACGCCCCCGATGGTTTCCCATCGGGGGCTTACCTGTCTGTATTTTTTATGGCCTTGCCGGCTTTCCCGCCGCTGCCCAGTAGCCGTAGGTCAGCTCCGGTCGGCCCTCTTTTTTGGCGATGGCGTTATAGGTCATCAGGTCGTGGACGTCGTAGTCCAGCGGCGTCGGGTCCTTGATCCGCCGCAGCACCGGCAGCTTCGACCTTTTGCCCTTCGGCGCAGGCGGCTTGTCGCTCCGGGCATTGTGCATACTGACCTGCCGCACCTCTTTTCGACAGGTCATTTTTGCGATGCCTCGCTTTATGCAGCGCCCGCCCTGCTGGTTGTAGGCGTAGTAGGCCTCGTTGGCGTTGCCAAAGACGCCCGCCTCCCACAGCTCCCGGGACGTACCCTCGCCCATTACGTTCCCGGCTGCATCGTAGCAGGTGTAGACGTTCAGCGTCCGGCCTTTTTCTCCCCGCCGGGGTCTGTCCTCCGGATGCAGCAGCTCGCTGCTGATGTTGTACTTCCGGCCCTTTACCCGGTTGTTCTCGCGCTTGGCCCACTCGCTGGTGTGGTAGCCCTTCGGCACGATGCCGCTGGCCTCCAGCTCTCCGGCTGTGCCTTTTGCGAGGACTTCCCCGGTCAGGTAGTCCTTTACGGTGTAGAGATTCGCTTTGCCCATCTACTCTCCTTCAGCTGCGCCATTGCAGCCGTAGCCTTTTCTTCCAGCTTCTTTTCGCTCAGCACCCGCAGGCTGCCCTTCCCGGCCCGGCGTCCCAGCTCCTGCATCACGGCCCGCTTCAAAAACGCCCGCTTCTGCTCCTCGTAGTCCCGTTCGCTCTGCCGGACCCGGTCTTCGTCCGGCTGATTCTCCACCATGATGTCTTCCTTCAGCGCAGCCTGCGCACACCGGCGCAGATGCTCCATCGCCACATCCAGCCCATCCGCGTGTCCTTCTTCGTTCACCTGCCGGTAGTTGGCCAGTGCCTCTTCTTTCAGCCGGTTCAGCCGCCCGGCGCCGAAGCCCAGCTCCTCGATGCAGGCCTCAACGCACAGCGTCCAGACCATGCTGGCCGCCATGTTGCCCGCCATCCGCAGCTGCTCTTCCCGCCGGGTGCGGGGGCTGCGCAGCACCGGCACCCGGAAATCCGGGTCCACTCCCTCCGGCATCCAGCTGCGCCGCAAAGCAAGGCTCCTGTCCGTCGAGGGCATCCCCCGCTCGTTTACTGTCATGGCCACATCCAGACTCTCCTGCCCCAGCTTTTCCGCCCGGGCCAGGATCTTGTTCAGCCGCGCCGCGCCAACGCCGAAGCTCTGGTGCAGCGCGATGAGGATGCACCACCTCGTCATCTCCGCCGTCCCCTCCCGCGTCAGATCAAGCTCTGTCGTGAGACTCATCTTGTTTTTCTTCATACCCTTTGTACTCCCTGCACTTCTCATCCCGCCCGGCGCAAGCAAGGCACTTCTGGCGGGTTATCTCAAAAACATGGATGCACTGCTTTCGGTCTGTCATGGCTCCCCGGTCTCCGCCATCAGGCGGGTCAGGTCTCCTAGCATCCCGCTCACGGTCTTGGAGAGGATGTTGATGGCGTCCTCCTGCAGGTCGCCCGGCAAGGCCCGCACCGTAAAGCTGGCCGCCACCATCTCCTGCTTCAGCCGGGTGTTCACCCGGCTCACCTCCGCCCAGAGCTTTGCCTCGTCCAGCGTCATCTTCCGGGCTCTGGGCCGGACAGCGCCCTTGATGAGGGCCGCCAGCTGGTGGAACTCTTCGTCGCTCACCTCTTTGTCGTCGCTCGCTGCGGCGATGGCCCGCGCCCGGTCGCTGGGCGTACCGGTGCGCAGGATCTGCTCGTATTCTTCCAGCTTCATTTCTGCTCCCCCGCATTCATCCCGTACAACGCTGCCATAAACTTTGCTTCTTTGCCCTCTACGCCCTCGGTCGTCCGCAGGCCCTCCTGGTCCAGCAGCTCCCTCTCCAAACGCTGGCCCATCCGTTTCGCAAACCAGGTGTCTGCCGAGCCCTTGCCCATCACCTTCCTTGCCGTACCCACAGCGCCATGCAGGGCGCACATCACCACATCCGCCGGGGTCTCATTCTCCACTTCCACGCCCAGGATAAGCTCCCTCTCGTTCAGCTTCTTTACCTCGATCCGTACCATTGCACTTTTCTCCCTTCACGCACTATGCCTGTCGTTCTTCTCTTCCGCCGCCCTCTGGCAGCTCTTCAGCTTCCGGCAGTACCGGCGCATCTGCGCCTTCTCCGCCCGCTCAATTTCCAGGCCCCGGCCATACCCCCAGCAGACGATGCCGCCGGCGGCCAGCAGCACGGCCAGGATGGCCGCGCCCGTCCAGCTGCCCACGGCGTCAAAGGCGATGCTGTCGCCCACCCCCGCCGCGCCGATGATCAGCGCAGTGCCGGTCAGGTAAAGCGCCTGCATCTTCATTTTCATTGCAATTCTCCCTTCTCTGTGGTAAAATCATTCCGGTGATAGGCCCTTTCAACCTGTCACTCGGAGGCTCGTCGGTGTTCCAGCACCGGCGGGCTTTTTGTTTTTCGGGGCCTTCCTGGCGTTCCGCTGGCAGAGCTCCATGGCCTCCTGCCGCTGCTCCAGCGCGGCGTTCTTGTCGATGCGCCACAGCTTCGGCCCCTCCTTGTGGGCGGGCAGCTCTCCCCTCTGGCACATCCGCCGCACCGTCTTCGGGCAGATACCCATCAGCTCGCCGTACTGCGCCACGGTCAGATACGCGGGCAGCTGCCTCGCGTCCCAGACCTTCGCCTTCCGCATGGTCATCCCCTCCTCACAGCCACTCGCTGCAAATGGTGTCGGCCACGTGCTTTGTAAACCCCAGCAGCTCGTCTCCCCGCTGGAACATCAGCACGGCAGCGCCCACGATGGGCTGCTTGCCGTTCGCCGTAACGTCCGCCGGGGCAAGCTGCGTGGCCTTCTGGTTCGCCGCCTTGCACTTCAGACGGCCGTCCTCGTCCACCAGCAGCACCAGCCGGTCGGCTTCCTCCCGCGCCCAGGTGGCGTCCAGCGCCGACGGCACGGTCTCCACATATCCGCTCACCAGCTTCTGCAGGGTCTCCAGCTTCGCGCCGTCCCCCTCGTCGCACTTGAGCAGAAAACTCCGGTTCTTCGCCGGGATCACGATCATGTAACGGTTCATTTCTTACTCCTCCGTATTGGCATATCCGGTCTTCTCGGCCTTCTCCACACTCACATCGTCAAATACGCCTTCCAGCACCCGCAGCACCCGGCGCTGTGCCGTGGGCCTCAGCCCCGCCCGCCGCATTGCGATCAGACAGTAGCCCATGCAGGCCGCGTTGCTCCACGGCCCGTTCAGATTCTTCAGCATTTCGTCCATCTTTTCCTCCTCCCTCACGCACTCTTCGGCGGGTCAGCGGCCCGTTTCGTGGCCAAACTTTTTGAGTTATGATACAATACCCCCGGAAAGGAGGTAATCTACCATGTCCTACATCATCGATTTCTATATCAGCTGTCCGATGTGTCTCCCCGAAGGTTCTCCTGAACTTCACGCCGAAATACGGCTGGCTCAAGGCCCCGGTCAGACTCCGGCTTTTTCCTATCCAAGCGGTTGCCCCCGCTTCGATGGATGTCAAGCCTGTATTGACTGTTACCGGGAGATTCACCGTAGATTTCAGTCTGGCGAAATCGATTTTTATAACAACCCTCGTTCAGTCCACGGCGTTTTCCGTGCTACAATCCAGAAACCGATCCGGCCTTTATGACCCTCCGCAGCTTGTCCTGTACGTCCTTCGCCAGTTTCTTCCGGTACTCCCTGTCTTCCCGCTGCCACGGGTTGTTCATGGAGCCGTACCAGAAATTCAGTGCGTAGCAAAACTCGTCCAGTGCAGCACAAAGCGGGTCTTCTTCCCGAAATACGGTGGTCGTGTCCCTGCCCTCCTCTTCCACAGGAGCGCAGGGCTTTTTGCTTTCGTTGTCCATCTTTTTCTCCTTTCTCGCGCACTCTTCGGCGGGTCAGTTGTGAAAATCTCGTGAAGCTTAATGGCACTTTACGACGCTTTGTATCCCTTTGATGGAATCATCGGTACTCTGTGGGAAAATAGCTCGTTTGTCTTTTTGCCGCCAGCCCCTTATACTGTCAATATCTCGACAGAAAGGGGGTCATTTCATGGCAAATTCAAAGCAGACCAGCAAGGCCGTCGCAGGCAAGGCGTCTTCCATTTTGCGCGATAAACGCTATGGCTCTAAAGTAAAGAGTGTTGCTGCCAGCGCCTTAGCACAGACCAGACCGTCCAAGTCCAGCAAGAAAAAGTAACCGTTTCCCCTTTGGGCATCTGTGCTGCAACACAGGTGCTCATTCTTTTTCTTCAAACAGGTAGTCCAGTGTACGGCCTTCGAATACCGCCTGAATGGCTTTTGCTTCCCGCATGGTAAATTGAGTCCGGCCATTCATTTTGTCATTCATCGAGCTTTCCGAGATCCCAATGTACGCCGCCAGCCCTCGCTGGCTGTAGTGATGCTTCTTCAGCTCCACCACCAGATTTGCAAACATCTTTCCTCCTTTCTCACGCACTCTTCGGCGGGTCAGCAGCCCGTTTCGTGGCCAAACTTTTTAAGATGTGATACAATACCCCCAGAAAGGAGGTGATTCTTTGATAGGCCTCTACAAATTTTACTTTCGGATACGCTGTCCTTTTGATTCGTTGGGCATCCTGCCTCCCGCCGGGTCTGAGATACGTTGTATCGCTCGCCCGAACGCCGTGCCGATCTGGACGCCGCCGACGCCCTGTGACCATGCAAACCAAATCGGCCTCCAGAATTGCGAAATGTGTACAGCCGCCCTTTATCTGATGTTTGAGTCCGGCCGTATCCCGCTGGAATTTATTCCATCCTGCCCGGTGCGCACTCTTCCTGACCCCATTCGGCCATCTCTTGAGCTGCTTTCTGCACCGTTCCGGCCAGATCAGCGACCATAGCCGATATTTTCCGGTTATAGTCCGGGTCAACCAGCGCCATCCGCCGGGCGTCCATCCATGCCGGAAGAAACTCCCACAGGCCCATCGCCGCCATCAGGGTCTCGTTGTCTCCCTCGCGGCGGAACAGTCCCAGTGCATCGTAGTCCCTGCCCTCCTCTTCCACAGGAGCGCAGGGCTTTTTGCTTTCGTTGTCCATCTTTTCCTCCTCCCTCACGCACTCTTCGGCGGGTCAGCGGTATCTTTTTGAGACACTAGCGAGGCAAAAAATATTTCATTGACCTCTTCCGCCGACAAACCATAGTGCTCCTGAATCGCTGCAATTTCATTCTGTCGAAATTGCGCCCCACGGTACTCATTGATTTTAGCATTCAGGCGAGAAAGACTCATCTTCAGATAGTCTGCTAAGTTCTGCTGTGACTCGCCATGCAACTGCATCACAGCGTTTAATTTCCGTTTATTCATCTCTACCACCTCCGTATCTTTTTAGGATACTTAGATATTAGCATCTTTCTCGAATCCTGTCAAGATATTTTTTCTTGCTTTTTAGATTTTATGTGGTATTATTAAGACACAACAAACAAAAGAGGTGATGCTTCATGACCACTGGCGAACGGATACGCCAGCTTCGCATCGAGCACCAGATGACACAGGAAGAATTGGGCGCAAGAATTGGTGTACAGAAAGCGGCCATTTATAAATATGAAAACGGCCTTGTCGTCAATCTTAAACGCTCTATTTTGGAAAAACTCGCCATCGTTCTGGATACTACTCCAACTTATTTGATGGGCATGGAGGATTCTGCACAGCAGGCCAATGTACAGCTCACTCCCCAGCAGTCCACTCTTTTAGCTGTCTTTGATCAGCTGAATGAAGAGGGGCAGGAAAAAGTTATCGGCTATGCTGAGGATTTAAACCGTACCGGTTACTATAAAAAACAGTCTCCGAATGTCATGGTTACGAAAGAAGCATAAAGACTGAATAGGTGTATTCTGTATGAATTGGATGTATATCGCCATCGGAACTGCTCCATTTGCTCTTCTGGTCGGATATATTTGCGGTAACAAAACTAGGCATAGACAAGAACTTCAACTTAAGTCAGATGAGCTTCAAAAACTGGAATCCGAAATTTCCCAACGAGAAGCTACTCTTAAAGAATTGAATGACGCTGTTTCGCATTATGAGCTTCTCAAAAAAGATTCTCAGCAAGAATTGAAATATCAACAGCAACGGAAACTTCAGTTAGATGAACTTGATCAAAAGCTTGCTGAACGTCATCGAAATTGTGTGTTCCTTGAAACTGATCTTTCCAGTCGTCAAAAGAAATTGGATGAACAAGAAGATTTCATTCACAAACTCTTAAATTCTAACCCTGCCACTGCTCCTTTTTTCGCAAAACAATTCGCAGATTATCTTCACCTGCAAGATTTGAAAGAGGTCAATTATCTTCAAACAAAGCCACACCCAGCATTTACGGCAGCTGAAAAAGTCAAAGAAATAGCAGCTCAAAAACGTACCCTTCAGCAACAATGTAAGCTTCAGGAGTATCAATTAACCCTCTACGAAACCATTTTTCCTTGGCTATCCGACTTTAAAGAAATTAGTTCGGAAGATTTGCAACAGTTTGCTGAATCTGAAATCGCACCAGAAAGTGAATATTCTTCTTTGAAAAAATGGTTATCACCTCAAGAATATCGTTCGCTTTCATCAGCCGATAGGCTTCAACTCGCTTTGGAGAGGTATTCTAAACGTCAAAAGTCCAACTGGCAAATCGGTATCGAATATGAACGCTATGTTGGTTATTGCTACGAGAAAAAGGGGTATCGCGTCAGATACAATGGTGCAACTGAAGGCCTTGAAGACATGGGCCGTGATTTGATTATTTCTAAAGACAAAAAGATGTACGTTATTCAATGTAAGAGATGGTCTGTCGAAAAAACAATTCACGAGAAACATATTTTTCAGCTTTATGGAACAACTATTCTTCAAAAAATGGAACACCCTGATTGCACAGTTGGAAGCCTGTTTATTACAACCACCTCTCTTTCAGATTTAGCAAAGTCCTGCGCTGACTATCTTGCCATCACTGTTGTCGAGAATTTTCCCTTGAAAGAATACCCTCTTATTAAATG